>Ga0256404_1001359_pt1 | contig 59856 bp, 56 predicted proteins | sample RumenRJG_01DNA_FD_185990 | JGI IMG/M metagenome (GOLD analysis project Ga0256404, IMG submission 185990) | Bovine rumen microbial communities from Lethbridge, Alberta, Canada - RJG_01 | ecosystem: Host-associated > Mammals > Digestive system > Stomach > Rumen | place: Canada: Alberta | collected...
AAAAACTTGGTTTTTGATGGAACAGCCCCCAATCCCCAACCCCAAAGAAAGTCGGAGTTTTACGGGTTGCCCCCAATCGCGGCCCCCAATCTATGTCGGGGAAACCCCAAAATATGTCGGAGACCCGCCGAATCACTGGGGGTTTTCTTTTGGAAATGATTAGCTTTAGTGCGTTTTACTCTTTCGAGCAAGTTTAGTATATCACACGCACCATCAATGTCAAGAAAATTTTGGTAAATCTTAGAGACTGATTATTCCTCTCTGCGTCTCTTGAAGGTCAGCAGCGCGATGCCCAGCAGGGACAGGATGCTGACGATGCTCCAGACCGCAGTGTTGCGCTCGTCGCCGGTGAACGGAGTAAGCGGAGTCGCTTCTTCGGCGATCGCTTCTTCCTCTTCAGCGCCTGCGAGAGGCACATCGCCATCGTCGATGTTGGTATCTTCCTCTTCGACCGTTCCCGGAGCCAGCGGCGTGTCACCGTCGTCAATTTCGGTGGGTTCTTCGGTTACGGGGTCTTCGGGAGTAATCGGAGTCTCATTTGCAGAAGGTCTGTTGGTCGAAGGCCTGGTGTTGGGTCTTTCGGTTTCATCAACAGGCGGGTTATTCTGTTGGACATCTCTGTAAACGGCTGTGTATACGATATCGCCAACGCCGTCTTCGCCACCGGTCTTTTCCCAATGATCGAAGACTTTGCCGTCCTTATCGGGCCCATCGCCGTACTGATCGCCGGCAGGCTGTGTTTCACCGGCCATGTAGGAATCTGCGGGATAACCCTTATCGTTCTTGTCGTTATTGTCTTCGGGATAGCTGTCGCCAAACGGAGTCTTTCCGTCTTCGTCGACCCAAATAACGGTATATGGTTTCGCCTTCCACCAAGCATAGAGGTGTACCTCGGCATGGAGCTCTTCCTTATCTTTCGGATAGATCTTATCAACAGCATCGCCTGCAGGATCATCCGTTTTTTCTTCGGCGGAGTCGTTGGGTGTTGTGCTTTCGCCAACCTCATCCTTTATTTTTTCAGCTTCGATCTTTCCGAGGAATTCAACGGACTCGGCCTTATTCGCCTGCTCAGCTTCAGCAGGGACAGTTCCCTTAGCAGCATTGAAGATCATCCTGACATCCTGTGCCTTGGATTCTTCCTTAAGGTATTCCTTCTCCGCCTGAGCTTCCTCAAGACGCTCGGGTTCCATCGGTCTCTGTTCTCCGGGGTTGAACGGATTGGCTGGATTCGGGTCTTTGGGGTTACGTGGATCAGAGATCGTCATCGTCCAATAATCGAATTCGTAACCAGGAATACCATCCAGTTTCGTATCAGGATAACTTAAGACCTCAAACAATCCCTCGCCATCCTTGTATTGAGCAACGGAATAATCTACCCTATAAGTCTGGTCTTCAATCTTGTTGTCGAGTGCAAAGTCGGATTTGGGGTCTACTCTGTGGTAGATTACCTTGAAGCAAGGCTCCCAAATAGCAAATAGATGCACTTCAAGATGAATATCTTGCTTCGAACCTGCTTGGACTTGCGGTAACTTAGTAGCGGTTTCAGCGTCAAAGTCAGGTCTTGTGCCAGGACGAGCTTCTTGCTCAGTCGAATCGGACTGTTCCTTTTCAGTCGTAACTACTGAGTCTTTCTTTTCCGCAGGAATCGCTTCTTTCTTTTCTGCCTTTACTTCCTTCTTCGCTTCTTGCAAGACTTCTGCAGATGCCTGGGCTTCTTCTTCGACATCTTTATTCTGCTCGCTGTTCTCTTCCTGAGTGATATCGCCTGCTTCTTTGGGATCGATAACCTCCATCTCCCAGCAGACAAATTTGTATCCTAAAGGTTCTTCATAAGAAGTGCCTTTGAACGCATCTGTAAAGGTCTTTACTGTAAAAGTATTTTCGGCGAATTCGTGATTTTCGAAAACTTCAAAGTGATCATTCTGCAACCCAGTACTACCGGGATAGTTGGTGTGATAATACACGACTGCACTCTGTTTCCACTGCGCATAGAAAACCTTATCATATTTGGATTCCTTTGCGACCATTCCACTCTGACCACCAGTAGCTGTTTCATTGCCAGCATTGTTCTGTTCTTGTGTCGGAATGTACGTTGCGGGGTCAACTGTTACAGCATCGTTATTTTCTTTCGGGCCCAAATCGGTAAATTTATAGTCAATGACAGGCTGTTCTCCCGGTTTTTCACTCCAACCGATGAAGGTCCAGCCAGCAGGTTCTATAAATCGGTCTTCACCGTAAATCTTCTTATACGCCTCACTGACCGTTTCAAAGCCTTTAATCTCATATTCATACGCACGGCTGGGGTCTGTGATTTCGATTCTATCTACCCATTTGGCGTCTTCCTTCATGTTCGCCGCAGTCGGATAATTTGTATCGTACAGAACATGGTAAGAAGGAATTTCCTCCCACAGTGCAACAAGAAGTACTACAGTGTGAAGTTTCTCTGGTTTGCTAGTCTCGGAATAGGGCTGAACAATGACTTTGAGAGTGGCTTCTTCAATAATCTCATCGGACTTGGCTTCGATAGAAGCTTCTGATCTAATGGCAGACCGAACCTTCTTCACAACTATGGTTCCCCAATCTTCATTGCCACCCTGATTCGCTTCCTCCTCTATCAATTTTTCCGGGAAGTATTTATTGTAAAGATCTTCTGTATCAATGACTATTTCTTCCCAACCAGCAAAAACATATCCATCAGGTTTTGCGAATTTGAGAGGTTCTGCATCATAGTCAGAAACTTTGAATTCAGTTTCATCAGCACTATAAGTAACCCACTGTTCATCGTTCACTAACGCTTTGCCATTAAACGTGAAACCATCATAATATCCGGTTCTATAGACTACAGATTTGCATGTTCCCCAAACTGCCGTCAAATAGACATTCTCATGAAGCGTTACTTCATCGCCAATTTTATAGAGCTTCTCGTCATCGTTTCCTTCGATTTCGTCAGCAGCATCTTTAACATCGAATGCCTTAGCATCGCTCTTGAGCTGTACTGCCTCCGTGCGCTTCTTAACAATGGGTCCCTCATCTCCACCAATTACGGTGCCATGATTCGGGTCTGGGTCTTCGTGAGTTTCTTTCCAACCAAGGAACTCATAACCAAATGTTTTGGAGAAATTGATCGGGCTCTTGTAAGGGTCTGGAACCGATATAGAAGACCCCGCGTTTTTATATTCCTTTATGCGACTAACATCTGGTTTGTTGTCAGGATAGTCGGAGAAATACTTAACTGTAGAGATAGATTCTTTAACCCATACCGCAGTAAAGGTTATGTCCTCAGTAATCTCAGTTTGACCCCAAATTACCTGAAAGTCTTTCTCGCCGTCTTCTGTCAGATGATACCAACCATCAAACACATATCCTGGATTATTTAGCATACCGCCTTGTCCATTTATGGTATCACCGTCTTTGACAAAACAGCTATAAACAAGAACGTCATTTGAAACGAAGCGCACCTCCCAGGCCTTTGCCCAGTTGGCTGTTAATGTCATACTTTCCGTAAAGGTCTTACTATCAAACGATTCACCATCTTTGTGCCATCCATCAAGAACAAAGCCGTCCCGTTTAGGAGCCTCGGGAAAGCTAACATCTGCACCTTTAACAAAGTTTTTAGTGACAACTTCTCCTTCACCGAAATCGTAGGTGATCGTTACAACGTCCTCATTTTTTGCCCAAATAGCATAGGCTTTCATATATTGAGGCGCTTCAAAAACAAAAGAGTTAAAATCTATTGGGCTACCATTATTGCGTTCGAAAGACCAGTAAAGGAATGTATATCCTTCTCTATCAGAAATAGTTGGAGGATTTATTGTGGACCCATGAGGATACTGATAGTAATAGGCTGTTGCTACTTGCGTCGTATCATCCGCATCATAATTCCTATAGAATGTGCAACTATAAACATAGTAACCGTCCTCAGCGGGAAGAAGGTCATGTAAATTGTAACTCCAAAGAACTTTCTTAAAAGCTTTTATTGCAAGCATTGGAATGCTAACAATCTCTTCCTCAACTATGCGCTCATCTGCAGTCTTAGTTTCAGCATTCTCCATCTCTACTGCGACAGAGGTGTCAGATTCTGACTTTTCTTCAGTTTCAGCAGATTCTTCCTGTTTCGTTTCCACAGCAGGCGCATCTAACTGTGTCTCCTCCGCAGCCACTTCAATCTCAGCGTCCTGCTTGAGTTCCCCCTCCTGCTTTTCTTTCGTCACTGCAGGTTCTTCGGATTCAGACTCTTCCGGAAGCACCTCAATTTCGGGTTCCTGCGAGGTTTCATCCTCTTCTGCAAGATCAGTGGTGATCTCGGGGGCCTTATCGACCTCCTCCACTTCAGGCTCTGTTACCAGCGTTTCGACCGCTGGCACCGGCTCAGTGATGGGGTCATCCGCCTGCGCAAAGATGCTCGCGGGGAACATCGTGAGGCACAGGGAGAGGGCCAGCATCAACGCCAGTACTGTTCTCATTTTTCTCATAAATACAGCCTCGTCTTTCTACGTTTGCCGCATATAAAAAACGGCAAACCATCGTTGCCGTGCGTGAAAAAATAGTCGTCTGGATCGGTTGGGGCACAGTTAAAAAATAGGGTATTGGGCTCCGACTCCATAGCGGGACCTCTTTGTAGTTAGACGCGTGCAGCCGGGAAAAGTTCCAAAGCCATGATATTCCATAGCCGCACAGCATTAAAATTCTACAGAAATGACCGAAATAATTCAAGACTTAAAATGCGCTTTTGCACGAAATGCCGAAAGAATTCACGAAATACCTTTTTGTTGTTTTTGGACACAAAAATCCCGTTGAAAATTTGTCTGTCAATAAAGGGTCAGCCGTTTTATCGCTTCTTGCACCGTCCCATGTATTGTGGTACAATGTGTACCACAAAGGAGTATGGTTATGCCTAAGATCATTCCATTGAGAGAACTGAAAAATCCATCGGCGGTTTCTACGATGTGTCATGAATCGGCGAGTCCCGTTTTTGTAACAAAAAACGGAGTAAGCGATCTTGTCATCCTCACTTCAGACGCTTACGACCGTCTCGTGGAGAATGCTGCGCCACCCAGAGAAACCCGTTACGAATTGCGCAACGAGTCTGCGTTATATGCTGCTGAACCGGTCACATTAACGCAGTATATGGCACAAAGGGATGCCAAACCGCTTTATACGATCGCAGAATTGAAAAAGACGCTTTCGCCGATCTTTAAAAAGCACAAGGTGCGGAAGGCAACGCTGTTTGGATCTTACGTAAAGGGAACTGCAACAACGCGAAGCGACGTAGATCTGGTCGTGGATTCGGGATTAAAGGGGTTAGCCTTTTACGGCTTGTTAAACGATGTAACCGAGGCACTTCGCTTTCCTGTAGATCTGATCGAGCAACGGGAGATCCAACAGGGGTCCGATATGGCGGCAGAGATCGAAGATACGGGGGTAACGATTTATGGATAGTAAGGACAGGAAGGTTCTGAATAAGATATTGGAGCATGCACAGAGCATACTCGAAGAAACGAAAGATATCGCAGATGCACAGGAATTTCATGAGAATAACGACCAGACGAAAGCCGCATTATTTGATTTGCTCCAGATCGGAGAATTGGCGAAAGATGGTCTTAGCCAAGATGTTGTTACAAAGATGACCGCTATACCTTGGCATCAAATCTATGCTTTAAGAAACAGGATCGTTCATGGATATGCTTCCGTCGATCATCAGATTATTTGGGAAACGATCCAATCTGACATACCACAGCTGATCGATGCCATCAGATCGACGCTGGACTCCGAAATATAAAATAATAAAAGCAGAAGCACAACAAACCAATGCTTCTGCTTTTTAAATGCAGCAGTCTATTTTCTCCGCCCCACCGCACAGCACACACCGAACACGGCCATATCCGCCGCAACGATGGTCGCGCCGACAGGGGTGCCCGCCGCGATGGAGATCAGCATGCCGCAGGCCGCGCACACCACGGACAGCACTGCGGAGCAGATGGTCACCTTCAGAAAACTGTTGTAGATGCGCATGGCCGAAAGCGCCGGGAAGATCACCAGCGCCGAGATCAGAAGCGATCCCACCAGGTTCATGGCCAGCACGATGATGACCGCGATCACCACGGCGATCAGCAGGTTGTAGGCGCCGGCGTTGACCCCCGCAGCCCGCGAAAACGTCTCGTCGAAAGTCACCGCGAAGATCTTGTTGTAGAAGAAGATAAACAGCGCCACGACCGTCAGGGACAGCACCGTGCAGAGCGCCACGTCGCTGCGCCCCAGCGTCAGGATGGACGTGGAGCCGAACAGCGTGCTGCACACGTCGCCGGACAGGTTGGACGAGGTGCTGAACAGGTTCAACAGCAGATAGCCGACCGCCAGCGAAGCCACGGAGATCATGGCGATGGCGGCGTCACCCTTTATCTTCGCCCGCTCGCCGCCCTTCAGCAGCAGCACCGCGCACAGCACCGTAACAGGCAGCACGACGATCATCCGGTTCGACACGTCGAGCACGCTGGCGATGGCGATGGCGCCGAAGGCCACGTGGGACAGGCCGTCGCCGATAAAGGAGAAGCGCTTTAAGACCAGCGTGACCCCCAGCAGCGACGAGCACAGCGCGATGAGCACGCCCACGATAAAAGCGTAGCGCACGAAGGGGAATGAGAGATACCAAAGGAAGTTACTCATGGTGGGGCTTCCCTTCCCGCGCGGCGAACAGCCGCCCGATCTCGCTGCCCAGGTACTGGTCCTTCGTGCCGAAGAACAGCGGCTCGCCCACGTGCAGGATGTGGGATGCATAGCGCAGCGCCGCTTCGATGTCGTGGGAGATCATCAGAATGGTCACCCCTTCTTTGTTGAGGCTGCGGATAAGCTCGTACATGTCGGCGGTCACCACCGGGTCCAGACCCGTGACCGGCTCATCCAGAAGCAGCACCTTTTCGGCCGCGCACAGAGCCCGCGCCAGCAGCACCCGCTGCTGCTGACCCCCGGAAAGATCGCGGTAGCAGCGGTCCGCAAAATCCGCGATCTCCATGCGCTCCATGTTCTTGACGACAAGAGCCCTGTCTTCTTTGCTATAGAAGGGCCGGAGGCCATTGCGCGCCTGGCAGCCGGACAGCACAATCTCCCGTACGGATGCGGGGAAATCCCGCTGCACCTGGGTCTGCTGGGGCAGGTAGCCGATCTCGCCGGCGGCAAAGCCGGGGCCGCGGACGATCTCACCGTCCCGGGGCGGGATGAGCCCGAGAAGGGTGCGCACCAGCGTGGTCTTGCCGGAGCCGTTTTCGCCCACGATGCAGAGATAGTCCCCCTCGTTGATGGCAAAGTTGAGCCCGGACAGGACCTCCTGGTCCTCGTAGCCTATGGTTAAATTGTTTACGCTGAGTATTGCCAATGGTCGCTCCTATTGCAGGGCTTCCTGCAGTGCTTTTAAGTTATTTTCCATGGCGGACAGATAGGTCTTGCCCGCCGCGATGTCCGCAGCCGTAACGGACTGCAGGGAATCGAAAGTCACGATGGTCTGGTCCTTGGCGGTGCCGGCCTGGCGGATGGTCTCCGCCAGCGTTCCGTCGGAATCCTCCAGGATGCAGACGGCGGGCAGCTGCAGCTCGTCCAGCTTGCCGGCCAGGAAGATGACCGTCTCGAAACTCGCCGCCGTCTCCGACGAACAGCCCGCGAATGCCGCGTAATAATCCAGGCCGTAGTCGTCCACGAGATAGCGGAACGGGAAGCGGTCACCAAACAGCAGAGTCTTTTGAGGCGCTGCCTCTACAGCTGCCGCAAAGCGGGAGTCCAGTTTGGCAAGCAAAGCCCCGTAGGAGGCCGCATTTTGAGCAAATCCGGCGGCTTTATCCGGCATCAGGGCAGTTATAGCCTCCGTCATCTTTTCGACGCAGATTTCGGCGTTTTTCAGAGAAAGCCAGACATGCTCGTCGTACTCGGGGTCTTCTTCGTGCTCCGGATCAGCCTCGTGCTCCGCGCCGTGCCCGTGCGCCTCTTCCTGCATGCCTTCCTTGTGTTCTTCTTCCTTCAGCCGCTCTTCCAGGATCTCCATCAGGCTGAAGGCTGCGCGGGTATCCTTATGGTCGATCGCCAGGGCGTCTTCTACCCACTCGTCGGATTCCCCACCCACATAGAAAAACAGGTCGCAGGATGCGATGGCTGCGATGTCCGCAACGGAAGGTTGATAACTGTGCAGATCCACACCGGAGCCGCCCAGCAGCACCAGCTGGCATTCGTCCGCCGCATCGCCCAGGATCTGCTTCGCCCAGTCGCAGATGGGATAGGTCGTGCAGACGATCTTCGGACCGTGATCGGCCTGGTCCGGGTCATACGACGCCGCATCCCTGGCCGAGCAGGCGCCGAAGCCGAAGAGCATGACGGCTGCCAGCAGGAGCGCGCCTAATTTCTTCATGGCCTACCTCCCTGCCGCACAGTCCTCGCACAGGCCGTAGAAGACCGTGCGCAGCGGATCCAGCGTAAAATGGTGCTCTTCCTTTAAATGGCTGCGGATCTGCACCAGCTCTTCGCAGTGCAGATGAATGAGCTTGCCGCACTTCTCGCACTTGCAGTGGAAGCACTCCTCCCCGCAGGTCGTCTGCCGGTCCACGTATTCAAAGCAGGCCGGGCTGTTCGCATCGATGATGTATTTGTTGACGAGGCCTTCCTCCACCATGCGTTCCAGCTGCCGGTAGACCGTGGCCACGCCGATGGGAGTGCCGCAGGCCTGGAAATAGCCGCAGACATCCTTCGCCGTAAAGTGTTCTCCCGGCACCGTCTGCATGTATTCCAGCAGCCTGCTGCGCTGCCTCGTGTTGTACTGATTGCGGACGTTCATAGTTCCTCCTGATGGTTCTTCTCGCCTTCCGCGAAAATGAAAACCTTTCTCATTTTAAGTGTGACCCATGGATCTGTCAAGGAATTTGAGAACGGTTTTCAAAATAAAAAGGCCGGCAAAGAGTTCGCCGCGCTCCAGGCATCAGTGACCTATGCCAAATTTGCTTCGAAATAAAAACTGACTTAGAAATTCTATGACAAATCGATCGATATAAAAAAACGACTTAGAAATCCGCCGATTTCTAAGTCATTCGTTCCATATAACGGGATTTGTCTTAGGATTTCTAAGACACTAATCGAAAACCAGCAATTTGGCGTAACGGCCTGCGCCGCATGCCGAGTACTGCCTTCCCCCCTACTCCGCCTTGGGCAGCTTCCAGCGGTACTTCGCTGCCAGGATGCGCAGCAGCACGACCAACGCTGTACAGCTCAGCAGAGATGCTGCCTGGCTCATAAGTCCCCAGGTGAGGACGCAGTAGACCGCACCGAGGATGGAGGCGCTGGCGTAGAAATGCTTTACGAAGATGTAGGGCTGCTCGCCGGCCATCACGTCGCGCATCACGCCGCCGCCCACGCCGGTCAGCACGCCGACGAAGCCGGCCAGAAAACCGTTGCACCAGGGGATGGCGCTGTACGCCGCCTGGATGCCGATCGCCGTAAAGATGCCCAGCCCCAGCGCGTCCGTCACCAGCAGGATCTGCTCGTAATACTCGGCTTTGCGGCGGTAATCCGCCCGCACGGCCGGCAAAAAGGCGATGAGCCCCACAACGATCGCGGTCACCGTAAACGCCGGGTCGCGGAACGCAGCCGGCGGGGCGACGTTGAGGATGAGGTCGCGCAAAATGCCGCCGCCCACGGCAGTGGTCATGGCCAGGACGGCGACACCGAGGATATCCATTTTCTTTTTAATGCCCACAGAGGCACCGGAGACCGCAAACGCGATGGTGCCGATGAGTTCCAACGTATAGATCAAAGAATTCCAACCTTTCTGAGTTTCGTATTATTTTGCCGGACCCTCGTAGGACAGACACAGCATGGTGAGATCGTCGAACTGCTCCTCGTCTTTCACGAAGCGGTTGACCGCATCTCTCATGTTCTCCACGACTTCCTTTGGTGTGCCGTCCGGACCCTCGTTCAGCGTTTCCACGATCCGGGCCATGCCAAACATGCTGCGCTCCGCCGCCATGGCTTCCGGCAGGCCGTCCGTGTAGACGAACAGGCGGGAGCCGGGCTCCAGCTGCAGCTCGTAGTCGTCGTAGGACATATCGTCGAAGCCGCCCACCACGAAGCCGTGGACGTCCTTCAACAGTTCGTACTTCCCGTTCCCGTGCTTCACCACCGGATATTCGTGACCCGCGTTTACAGCGGTCAGCTGGCCCGTGGAGATCTCCAGGATGCCCATCCAGACGCTGACGAACATCTCCTCCGGATTGTTCGAGCAGATCTGTTCGTTCACCTGCCGCAGCACTTCGGCGGGGCTTACGCCGGCCTTCGTCTCGGTCTTCAGAAGCACCATGGTGATCATCATGAACAGCGATGCCGGAATACCTTTACCGGAGACGTCCGCGATCATCAGCGCCAAGTGATCGTCGTCGATCATGAAGAAGTTATAGAAATCGCCGCCGACCTCCTTTGCCGGGGTCATCGTGGCGTAAACGTCGAATTCGCTGCGGTCCGGGAACGGAGGGAACACCCCAGGCAGAGACCGGGACTGGATGCGGGAGGCCACCGCCAGTTCCGCGCCAACGCGTTCCCGCTCCGCCGTGATGGACTCGATCTGGTGCAGATGTTCGTCGATTTCCTCCGTCATGACGATAATATCGTTCTTCAGCTGGCCGATCTCGTTGGTGCTGCGGACCTGCGCCAGATCCTGCCGCACGACTTCGCTGTCCTTGCTCTGTTCGTATTTGCGGATGCTCTGCTGGATCATCTGCACCGGCTTTAGCACCGTCAGCAGGATGAGCACCAGGCAGATCGCCGAAAGGAAGAGCTGGTAAGCCACCGCCAGGGCTGTGCTCCGGTCGGTCTGCGACTCGATGCTGGCCCGGATATCCGACAGGTTGTAGGTCATGCCGATGAGGACAGCGTGGCCGTCGACCGTATCCAGCAGTTCATAGTAGTCCACGTAATCGCCGGCATCCGCCAGATATCTGGAGTTCTGCCTGGCGTCGCGCATGGCCTTCTGCTGGCTCTCCGCCACCGTAACGGTGACCCCGATCGGATAAACTTCCTCGTAGTTCGTGCCGCGGATCGAACCGGGGTCCGCCGCGCTGAATAGGAAGAACTGTTCGCTGTAGGGGTCATCCGAGACAACGCAGAACAGATAATCCACGCCGTGGGCCTGTTTGATCTCGTTGACCCGCGTGATGAGCCAGGAGTAGATGATCTCCGCGTAAAGCTTCTGATCCTTTTCCGACAGGGCCTCCAGATCCCCTTCGTCCGCATACTGCAAACGGAATCCGGGGTGGCGCAGCAGCAGCTGCATGCACTTTCCGGCGGTCTGGGTCGCCTTGGTAAAGCGCACGTCGTATTCGATGTCCAGGGAATCGCTGTTTTCGTACCAATAGCGGATGAGCCACGGATAGGCCGGATATTCCTTCACCGCCATGGTCACTTCGTTGCCGATCTCGTCCGCCAGCGACGCCGTCCGCTGTTTGATGCTCTCATCTGCGGCATCGTACTGGGAAAAATACGTAAAAAAGCCCGTCACAAGGACGCCCAGCACAAAGAGGAGGGCGACTTGCTGCAGGATGCTGAATTTTACCTTTCCGATCCGTTCGGAATACTTGCCCTTGTCCTGATCCATCGTCTTCTATTTTCTCCGGCGGAGCAGCCGCTCCGTATCGATCCCTTCTGCCTCCAGCGCCTTGTTCAGGGCTCCGCCGGCAAACAGGATCATCATGATGATCCGCACCCACAGCAGGACCAGGAAAAGGGATGCCAGCGAGCCGTACAGGCTGGATGCGCGGTAAAACCGGGGGATCGCGAAGGAAAAAATCTTCGTAAACAGGAACCAGATGACCCCGGTAAAGACCGCTCCCGGCAGGCGGCTCTTCAGCGAGTGCCGTGTGATCGGCAGATAGGCGTAAAGCATCAGGACCGCCAGAAGGCCGACCCCGGCCACGATCAGGTTGCTCACGTGGAAGACCGAGGCGAGCGTCTCTTCCAGCTCCGCCAGGCCTTCGATGCCGATCCGTTCCAGAATGCTGTTGACCACGTTCAGCACGGAGCTGCCCAGCATGTTGAATACCAGCAGCGCTGGGATGAGGATGACCATCATCAGCGTAAAGACAAGGCGTTTGAGGATATTGTGAACGCCCTTTTCCTTCTCCGCGTCGTCGAACTGGTTAAGCCCGACCCGGATCGCGTTTACGCCGCCGGAAGCCGACCACAGGGTGGTGAGCGCGGCAGCGGAGGCCAGCAATCCGCCGGACTGGTTCCGCAGATTCGACATCATGGATTCCAGCAGTTCCCGGACCTGGCCCAGATCCGGAAGCAGCTGAAGCAGCACGTCGGACACGTCCGCGGGAGAGTACCAGGGGACCAGGTTGATGATCGCGATGATGAGCATGATAAACGGAAACGCCGCCGTAATGATGAACAGCGTCGCATTTCCGGAATACACGAACATGTTGTTGTCGAGAAAGAGCCGCACGGTCCGCAGGACCAGTGCTTTCGCCTTCTCCTTCGTCAATTTCTCCATATGTATAATTATAGCAAAACGAAAGGAAAAGAAAAACTCCGAAGAGAACTTCGGAGTTTTTGGAGCTGATATCCAGATTTGAACTGGAGACCTCATCCTTACCAAGGATGCGCTCTACCGACTGAGCTATATCAGCAGACTTGCGACTTGATTATTATAAAGCGTGCTTCGGCAGGTTGTCAAGGGAAATCCGCACTAATCGAAAAAGTCTTTCAGTTTTCTGCGGATGCGCTGAATGGTGTTGTCCACGGACTTGGGAGAACGACCCAGCTGCGCCGCGATCTCCCGGTAGTTATGGCCGTCCGCCAGCATGCGGGCCACCTGCTTTTCCATGGGAGAGAGCAGTTTGCCGTCGTCCGAAAGAATGAGCTGCATCGTATCGCTGTAGATCGCCAGCTCGTCCGGATTGGAGCTTACATCCGCCGGGATGTCCCAGGCGGCGGACAGATCGCCGGAGCTGTTGAGCGGCGTGTGCTTCTTTGCCGTAGCCGCCTCGATCGCGTTCAGGATCTGGTTGTGCACGCAGATGTTCATGTAGGTCTTAAACGACGCGCCGCCCGCAGGATCGTAAGTCTGGATGGCCTTAAACAGGCCGATCATGCCTTCCTGGATGATATCGTCCTGGTCCCCACCCAGCATGTAGAACTTGCGGGCTTTGCTGCGCACCGCATCTTTGTAACGGGCAAGCAAAGCATCGGTCGCGTCGGCGTTGCCTTCCGCGGCCAGGATCGCCAGATCTTTATCGGTCCGTGTCTCAAAGTCACTCACGATCTGCTCCTCCTGCATGCTATTTACGCGCGTACCGCCGTATGCGGTACGTCAGTCCGTTTTCCGTTACCGGGTCGCTCTCCGAAGCGATGTGCCAGGACGCATCTTCCCGGAAATCCGGAAACCAGGCGTCCGCTTCCGCCTCCGCGTCCACCTCCGTCAGCACCAGTTCGCTGCAGTAGGGCAGCAGCTGCCGGTAGATCTGCTCGCCGCCGCACACAGCGATGGTGCGGGGGTCACCGGAAACGGGACCGTCCTGGGGCAGATCGAGAAAATCCAGCAGCGACGGCACGTCGGGGAAGACGCCGTACAGCCACTTTTTGCCCTTCTTTTCCCGGATCCACAGGCCGCTCTCCAGCGATTTGCTCAGCACGAGCGTGTGACGCCCGGGCAGCGGCTTTCCGCCGGGCATGGATTCCAGGGTCTTGCGGCCCATGATGACGATGCCCCCGATCGTCTCCGCCTTAAAATGCGCCAGATCCGAAGGGATGCGGAACAACAGTTCTCCGTTTTTGCCGATCGCCAAATTGCGATCCACCGCAGCGATAGCCTTCATCGCCCTACTCCTTTGCCGCCAGCGTTCTCTGCCGGTCCACTTCGTACAGCAGAATGGCTGCCGCGTTGGAGGCGTTCAGCGAGTTCACCCGGCCCTTCATGGGGATGGACACGATGTAATCCGCCTTGCTGCGGACGATCTGGGACACGCCCTGGCCTTCGCCGCCGATGACCAGCGCCAGCGGTCCGGTGAGCTTCGCGTCGGAATAGTTCTCGCCGTCCATGTCTACCGCCGCGATCCAGACGCCGCGCTCCTTCAGCTTGTCGATGCACTGGCCCAGGTTCGTCACCTTGACGACGGGCACGTATTCGATGGCGCCGGCACTGGCCTTTGCCACAGTCTCGGTAAGGCCGACGGCTCTTCTCGCCGGGATGACCACGCCATGGGCCCCCGCGCCGTCGCAGCTGCGCAGCACCGCGCCTAGGTTGTGAGGATCTTCCAGGCCGTCCAGCAGCACGAGCAGGGGGTCTTCTCCCTTCGCTTCCGCCGCCGCGAAGATGTCGTCCAGGTCCGCGTATTCCTTGGCGGCAGCATAGGCTGCAACGCCCTGGTGGGGTCTGCCGGGACACATCTTATCCAGCACGATCTTGTCCACGTATTGGATCTGCAGGCCCGCTTCTCTGGCCATGGAAGCGATCTTCTTTGCAGAGCCTTCCGCGTCTTTCTGCATCAGGATCTTGTCGATGCTGCGGCCGGACTTGATGGCTTCCATCACCGGATTGCGCCCGATGATGAGGTTTGGATTCAGCTCGAAATCCGCGGCAGGCTTTACCGCCGGCTTTGCGGAACGCATACCGTGCGCCCGGGAGGTCCTGCCTGCCGGCTTCGGGCTGCTGTCCTTCTGCAGTCTGCCGTCGCGGCCGATGGAGTGGTTGCTCCGCTTGTTCTTTCCGTCTTTATTCACTTTTTCCCACAGTCTGGGATTGTCTCGTTTGCTCATGGTTCTTTCCTATACCGCCACGGGGATCTTCTTTACCTGGGGGCCTGCCTGGTAGTCTTCGAATGCGAAATCGTCCAGCGTAAAGTCGTAGAAGTTCTTTACGTCGGGATTCATCTTGAATTTGGGCGCCGGATACTGGGGCCGCTCGATGAGTTCCCGGATGATGGGTTCGTGCCTGTCGTAGATGTGGGCGTCGGAGATCATGTGCACCAGCACGCCGGGCTTTAAGCCGCTCACCTGGGCGAACATGTGCACCAGCACCGCGTATTGCGCCACGTTCCAGTTGTTGGCGACCAGCACATCCTGCGATCTCTGATTGAGGATCGCATTTAAACGATCGCCCGTCACGTTGAAGGTCATGGAGTAGGCGCAGGGCTCCAGGCCCATTTCCGACAGATCCGCGAAGTTGTAGATGTTGGTCAGGATACGCCGGCTGTAGGGAGAATTCTTCAGCTGCCACAGCACGTTGTCCACCTGGTCCATCTCGCCCTGGGCGAACTTGTATTTGACGCCCAGCTGATAGCCGTAGGCCTTGCCGATGGTGCCGTCGCCGCCGGACCAGGCATCCCAGATGTGGCTGTGCAGATCCGCCACCCGGTTGGATTTCTTCTGCCAGATCCACAGGATCTCGTCGATGGCGTTCTTCATGGGCGTAGGCCGCAGCGTGAGCGCAGGGAATTCCTCCTGCAGATCGTAGCGGCTGCAGACGCCGAAGATCTTGCGGGTGTGAGCCGGAGCACCGTCGTCCGCCCACTTCGCCCGGACGACCTGCCCTTCCGTGGAATAGCCGTGCTCCAGGATCTCTTTGCACATATTCACGAAGATACCGTCTGCTTTACTCATGGGAACCTCCTTTGGGAACCGCATAGCGGCGGTACATAGCCGCCAGGAATACCGAAATGGCGATGCAGATGAGCGCGTTCATGCGCCAGCTGCCCTCATAGCTGATGACGTTCAGCAGCGCGCCGTACAGCACCGGGCTGAATGTCTTGCCCGCCGCCGTCGCCGTCTCCAACGTGGACTGAAAGCGCGCCACGTGGGTGGCCGGGGAGTTCGCCGCGATAAAGGCGGCAGACCCCGTGTTGATCATGATCTCGCCCACGGTCCAGATGACGGTGGAAGCGAAGAACAGCCACACGCTCTTCACGAAGCAGTACATGCCGAAGCCCACCGCGTAGAACAGCAGCGCCGCCGTCATGTTGAGGAACTGGTGCCTGCGCTTCGTTACCGTAACGATGAGGGGCGTCAGCAGGATGACCACGATACCGTTGACCGTCCAGATGAGCCCGGAGTACCGGCTGCCGTCCGCGACGCCGAACAGGTCGGACATCTGCAGCGACAGGTTAAAGTTCAGCATCTGATAGCACATGCTGATGACCAGCATGGAGCACACGAAGATGAACAGCGGCTTTCTGGCGAAGAGCAGCCTGATCGTGCTGCCTTCGTGCGGACCGCCTTCAAAGGAAGGCGCCAGGGCGTTTCTGGCCGGGTCATAGTGGTCTTCCGCGAACAGCGCCACGACGAGGACGGACAGAAAGCTGATGACCCCGTCCAGCACGAACATGCCCACCAGGTGCTTGTGGAACAGGAAACCGCCGATGGCGGGCCCTGCGGCAAATCCCACGTTCTGCACCAGATACATCAGGGAGAAGCTCTCGGTGCTCTTTTCCGGCTTGCATACGTCCGCCACCATGGCGGAGAGCACCGGAAACAGTCCGTAGCCTGCGCCGAAGCCGATCACGACCGGCGCGATGACGCCGCGGCTGCGGCAAACGGCCGCCGCCCAGAACTGGGTGATCCCGACGATGACCAGGATGATGCACGAGACTTTCTTCCGGCTCATCCGGTCCGCTGCCCAGCCTCCTGCCATGGTGCCGAAGATGCCGGCGCCGTAGCTGACGGAGATCCAGATTCCGGACTCAAAGGAATTCATGCCCAGCACGTCCTTGTACAGCAGCGGGGTCATGAAGGAGGTCAGAAAGCTGACCGCCCCCAGCACCCGCGCCAGGCACAGGATATATACTTGTCTGCCCAACCCGGCAAAGTTATCTAGGTAATGCAATTTAAACGGATTCTCCCCTTGCCTTCTTTGCCATCTCGCCCTTGAAGATAAACCAGCAGTACGCCGCGATGACGATGCAGCAGACGGCGTCGATGGTCCAGGCCTGCCGGTAACTGAGGTAGGTCAGCAGCTCGCCGAAGATAAAGGGACCAACCCCTCTGCCGATGGAGCGCGCCATGTCGTACTGGGACTGGAACCGTGCCACGTGGCTGGCCGGACTGTGCTCCGCGATAAAGACGCCGGCGCCGGTGGAGATGAGGATCTCACCGATGGACCAGACGACCACCGCGATAAAATACAGCGGCAGCGCCTTGATGTAGCCGTAGGCACCGAAGCCGACCGCGTACAGCAGGCAGCCGAGCGCCATGCAGTTGAACTGGTGGTGCGTCTTCGTATAGCGCATGATGACCGGCGTCGCGAAGACGACCATCAGGGCATTGACCGTCCAGATGCGTCCGCCGTAGGTGCCGCCCGCCGCGAGGCCGAAGGCGTCCTTGAACTGTAGCGGCAGGATAAAGCCGATGCCGCAGTACAGCGTCGTGGCGATGGCCAGGGTGACGATGAAGATCAGCAGGATCTTCGTCTGCAGCAGCATCTTGAGCGTGCTTTCGTGCAGCGTGCTCTCCGGTTCCGATGCGGTGTAATGATCCGCCTTTTTGCGCATGCGCAGCGCTGCCCGCTCTTCCTTCGTCGGCACCTTGTACACTTCTATGGTGCAGATGTACAGGATGAGCGCCGCAAACAGGAACATGCCGGCCTGGATGCGGTACACCCAGGGCAGGTGATCCGCCAGCAGCGCGCCGCCCAGGGCGGGGCCGACCGCAAAGCCGAGGTTATGGCTCAGGTATAGCAGCGAAAAGCATTCCGCGCTTTTGGGCCCTTCGGCGCTGTCCGCCACCATGGCGGACACGATGGGGTAGCATCCGCTGCCGAAGAAAAAGGCGCAGATGGAGATGGGAACGATCCAGATCGTGGTGCAGTAGAAACTGCCCAGCACGTAAAAGCAGCAGGTGACCACTGTAAACCACAGGTAGATCTTCTTGCGTCCGTAAAAGTCCGCCATCTTGCCGCCCACGATGGCGCCGACCACGTTGGCTGTGGCATACAGCATCGCTACGATGCCGGCCTGCTTCGTGGTGAGCCCCACCATGCCGGTGAGGATGAGGGACGAAAATGTGAATACGAGGCTGCCCATCCCGGAGATCCAGCGGACGAGGCACAGGATGTACACCTGTCGCGGAAGGCCGAGAAACTGGCTGAAATAGCTCATAAAGGGATACCGGGTCTTTCTCGTTGGATTAGGGTCAGTTGTTTTCGACGGTCTGCGCCGCCCGCTCCATCAGCTCCGCCAGCCGTTCGCTTTGGCCGGACAGATACAGGTAGCCGAGCAGGGCTTCGAAGGCGGTCGCCATCTTGTAGGTGAGCGGGTCTGCGTTCTTCGGTTTCGAGGTGATCTTATGGTTGCGGGCGCGATGCACCACGACCTGTTCGTCTTCCGTCAGATCGTCCAGCATCTCCCGCAGCGAAATCTCCTGCGCCGCCGCCTTTACGTAGCGCACGGCTGCCCGGTGCATCTTATCCGCCCCGGTCTTGCCGCTCCGCAGGATGCGCTCCCGGATAAACCGCTCATAAACAGCATCGCCCATAAAGGCCAGGGCGATGCTGTTGTAGTTTTTATAGTCGACTTCTCTCATTTACTGTCCGTCGGCGTCGTTCATGATGGCGCGCAGCTTGCCGCCCTGCACCTTCGCAGGTTCCTTGGCGGGCTCTGCTTTGGGCGCCGTGCGGATGATCTGCACGCCCTGGGGCGTATCCTTCAGCGTGATGCCCATGGCAGCCAGCTGGTCGCGGATGGCGTCTGCCGTCGCCCAATCCTTGTTCTTTCTGGCTTCGGCGCGCTTGTCGATCAGTTCCTGCAGTTCGGCATCCACCGCATCCTCGTCGTCCTTTCTCAGGATGCCGAGCACGCCGGTGAGTTCGTCCAGCATCTGCCACATCTTTTCTGCGAATTCCTTGCTGCAGGTCTCCCGCAGGTTGGTGTTGATGTCGCGGATGAGTTCGAAGATCGCACCGATGGCGCCTGCGGTGTTGAGGTCGTCGTCCATGCACTCGATAAACTTGTTCTTATGCTTCTGCAGATCCGCCAGTTTGTTGGCCTCTTCAGGGGTCATCGCACCGGTGCCGGAAGCGATGGCGCTCTTCAGATCGCGTCTGCAGTTGCGCATGCGCTCCAGCGCCGTCTTCGCCTCTTCCATCAGGGTGTCGGAGAAGTTGATGGGTCCTCTGTACTGGGCGGACAGCAGGAAGTAGCGCAGCACTTCGCCGTCGTATTCCTTTAAGATGTCGCGCACGGTAAAGAAGTTGTTGAGCGACTTGCTCATCTTCTCGTCGTTGACGGTGATAAAGCCGTTGTGCATCCAATAGTTGGAGAATTTCTTGCCGGACAGACCTTCGGACTGTGCGATCTCGTTCTCGTGGTGCGGGAACTGCAGGTCTTCGCCGCCGCAGTGCAGGTCGATGGTCTCGCCCAGGTACTTCTTGCTCATGGCGGAGCACTCGATGTGCCAGCCGGGACGGCCCTTGCCCCAGGGAGAATCCCAGGCGATCTCATCGGGGGTCTTCTGCGCCTTCCACAGCGCGAAATCCAGGGGATCCTTCTTCTTTTCGCCTTCGGGGATGCGGGCGCCGACTTCCAGATTCTCGATAAAGTTGCCGGACAGCAGGCCGTAGCGCGGGAACTTGCGGGTGCTGTAGTAAACGTCACCGTCCACTTCGTAGGCCAGGCCCTTGTCGATGAGACCCTGCACGAACGCGATGATCTCGGGCATGGTCTCGCTCACTCTGGGGTGAACGTCTGCCGGTGTGATGTTGAGTTCCTTAACATCCTTAAAATACTCGTCGATATACTTGTTCGCCACGTCCATGGCGGAGATGTGCTCTTCTCTCGCGCGGTTGATGATCTTATCATCCACGTCCGTAAAGTTCTGCACGTACTTTACCTTCTGGCCTCTGTACTGCAGATACTTTCTCATGGTATCGAACACGACGAACGGACGGGCGTTGCCGATGTGGATAAAGTTATATACGGTAGGACCGCAGACGTACATCTTGAGTTCCGACGGATCCATCGGAACGAGTTCTTCTTTTCTGCGGCTCATGGTGTTGTAGATCTTCATGCTATTCCTCCTCGATGGTGACCCGCTTCATTCTCTGGTCTTCGAGAGGCTTGTCCCGGAAGTCGCGGCGGGCAGACACGATCTTGCGGGCAACGTCGAGCCCCTCGATCAGACAGCCGAACGCTGCATACTGCCCGTCCAGATGGGGTGCGTCGTCCACCATGATAAAGAACTGGGAACCGCCGGAGTTGGGATCCATCGCGCGCGCCATGGAGAGCACGCCTGCGGTGTGTTTCAGGTTATTGGGCACGCCGTTGGCGGCAAATTCGCCCTTGATGTTCCAGCCGGGGCCACCCATGCCGGTGCCGGTGGGGTCGCCGCCCTGGATCATAAAGCCGGGGATCACGCGATGGAAGATGACCCCGTCATAGAATCCGTCCTTTACCAGCTTTTCGAAATTCGCCACGGTGATGGGTGCGGTCTCGGGATAGAGTTCCGCTCTCATTACGCCGCCGTCTTCCATTTCGATTCTAACGATCTTTGCCATGCTATTTACCGTACCTTTCTGCATTTACGAGTTCAACGGCCTTCGCCAGCGCTTCGTCCGCGCTCAGTTCCTCCACGTCGCCGCCTCTGCGGAGCTTGTATTCCACGATGCCGTTTGCGGCTTTCTTGCCGACGACGATGCGGATGGGGATGCCGATGAGGTCCGCATCCTTGAACTTGACGCCGGGACGCTCGTCTCTGTCGTCCAGGATGACTTCGACGCCGCGCTTCTGCAGCTTCGCATACAGATCCTCTGCCAGCGCCTTCTGCGTTTCGTCCTTGATGCCCACCAGATCGATGATGACGTGGTAGGGAGCGACGCTCATGGGCCAGATGATGCCGTGTTCGTCGTGGTGCTGTTCCACGATGGCCTGCATGGTGCGGCTTACGCCGATGCCGTAGCAGCCCATCTGGACCAGCTGGTCCTGCTGGTTCTCGTCTTTATAGGTGAGTCCCAGAGCCTTGGAATATTTATCGAAGAGCTTAAAGACCTGGCCCACTTCGATGGAGCGGGCGGAGCGGACGGGCTGTCCGCAGACCGGGCAGGGATCGCCCTCCTGCAACAGCTTGATGTCCTTTACGATGTCGGCCTTGTAGTCTCTTCCGTAGTTGACGTTGATATAGTGATGATCCTCTTCGCAGGCGCCCGCGCACATGTTCTTGGCGTTCACCAGTTCGCTGTCCACGACGATGGTGCAGTCGTGCAGACCGATGGGTCCGGTAAAGCCGCCGACGCAGCCGGTGACCGCGCCCATCGCCGCTTCGTCCGCCATCGTAAGGGCGAATTCGGGGATATCCAGAGCGTTGACCAGCTTGATCTCGTTCACCTGGCGGTCGCCGCGGATGAAGGCTGCCACGTAGCGGATGGGATCGTCGTTGGTCACCTGTACCTGGTACAGCAGCGCCTTGATGCTCTTGTCCTGGGGCAGACCGAGGAAATTGCAGACGTCCTCGATGGTCTTGGTGCCCGGAGTGAGTTTCTTTTCCAGGGGCTTTTCGTCCTCCTGGGGCATTACGGCATCGCGGAAGTCCGCCTTCTCGTCGGTCGCCGCCATATCGCAGTGATCGCAGTAGAGGATGGTCTCCTCGCCCACTTCGCACAGCGCGCAGAACTCGTGAGAACCGGTGCCGCCGATGGCGCCGGTGTCCGCTTCTACCGGTCTGTAGTTGAGCCCGCAGCGGTCGAACACGTTGCAGTACGCCTGATAATTCAGCTGATAAGAGTGGTTGAGGCCTTCGATGTCGCGGTCGAAGCTGTAGTTATCCTTCATGACGAACTCGCGGCTGCGGATGAGCCCGAAACGGGGACGCGCTTCGTCTCTGTATTTGTTCTGGATCTGATACAGCTGCACCGGAAGCTGACGGTAGGACGTGATGTTCTGGCGGGCGATGTCCGTAAAGACTTCCTCGTGGGTGGGTCCCAGACAGAACTCTCTGCCGTCGCGGTTCTTGATGCGCCACAGCTCGGGTCCGTAAGCCGTCCAGCGGCCGGATTCCTGCCACAGTTCGGCGGGTTCCAGAATGCTGGGCTTGATCTCCTGGGCGCCGATGGCGTCCATCTCTTCGCGCACGATGTTCTCGATCTTGCGCAGCGTGCGGGCGCCGAGGGGCAGATAAGCGTAAACGCCTGCCACCTGCTTGCGGATGAATCCGGCGCGCAGCAGCAGGATGTGGCTGGCGATCTCCGCTTCCGCGGGAACTTCCCGCAGCGTATACAGATACATGTTCGATGCTCTCATAAGGGTGTATTTCCTTTCTATTTGACAGTCGCGGTCGCCAGGCACGCCATGGCGCTGCCGTCGCCGGTAAAGCCCAGACCTTCTTCGGTCGTGGCTTTGATGGACACGGCAGAGACGGGCACGTCTAACGCTTTCGCGGTGTTTTCCATCATGGTCTGCGCGTAAGGCGCGATCTTCGGCTTCTGGGCGACGAGCGTGGCATCCACGTTGCCGATGGCGAAGCCGTTTCGTTTTAAGATCTCTGCGGTCCTGCGCAGGATCTCGGTTCCGGACATCCCCTCATAAGCGGGATCGCTATCCGGGAAATGCCGGCCGATGTCGCCTAAGGCTGCGGCGCCCAGCAGGGCATCCGCGATGGCGTGGGCGACCACGTCGGCGTCGCTGTGACCCAGCAAGCCCTTCTCGTAAGGGATCTCGCAGCAACCCAGCATGAGTTTTCTTCCGGGGACGAGCCGGTGTACGTCGTAGCCGTTTCCTGTGCGGATGTTCACGGGCAGATCCTCCGGAGTCGTGATCTTATAGTTCGCGTAAGAGCCTTCGGTGATCCGGACAGGCCCGCCTTTGCCGTAGTGCTCGAAGACGCCCGCTTCGTCCGTACCGGAGAACCCAGTCTCCTGCGCATAGCGGAAGGCTTCCTCCAGGAGTTTCCGGTCGAAGCCTTGGGGCGTCTGCACCTCGTACAGAGCGTTCCGGTCCAGTGTCTCGGACTGCGTTCTGATGGTGCTTTTCGGGTGCACGCAGGGAACGGCGGCAGAAGCCGTTTCCAGCGCATCCAGCACGCCGCGGATGACCCCCTCATCCACAAAGGGACGCGCCGCGTCGTGCACGAGTACGGCATCCACATCCTGAGGCAGGCTCTTCAGCGCGTTGTACACGCTCTCCTGGCGGGTGGCACCGCCGGCTGTGAGGGTCACGCCGGGGAGACCGTAGCGGTCGAACAGGTCCCGGCAGTAGGCCATGTCCTCCGTCGGCACCGCAGCCACAATGACGGAAAACGCATCCATAGCACAAAAAGCCCTGGCGGCTTTCACCAAGACCGGAGCATCTCCCAGAAGGCGGTATTGCTTTGGAACGCCGCCGCCCATTCGGCTTCCCGAACCGGCGGCGGCTAAAAGTACTGCGGTATTCTTGCCTGTCATAGATGCTGACTACAGGATGGGGGCGGGCTTTACGAAGATCATGCGGCCGGCAGAAGTCTGCAGCACACTCGTAACAGCCACGTTGATGGTCTGGCCGATAAATTTCTTACCGTCTTCGACCACGATCATGGTGCCGTCGTCCAGGTAGCCCACGCCCTGGTTGTTTTCCTTGCCCTCCTTGACGAGGAAGACCTGCATCTCCTCGCCGGGCAGCACCACCGGTTTTAAGGTATTGGCGAGTTCGTTGATGTTGAGCACGCCGATGCCCGTAATGGTGGCGACCTTGTTTAAGTTAAAGTCGTTCGTAACGACCATGCCCTTCATGATCTGGGCGAGTTTTAAAAGCTTTACGTCCACCTCCGGGATCTCCTCCAGGGATTTCTCTGCGGTGGTGTCGTAAATCTCAATGCCGTAGTCGCTTTGGATACGGTTGAGGATATCCAGCCCCCTGCGGCCGCGGTTGCGCTTGAGCGAATCCGAGGAATCCGCGATGTGGCGCAGCTCGACGAGCACAAAATCGGGGATGATGATATTGCCTTCGATAAAGCCTGTCTTGAGGATGTCTGCAATACGACCGTCGATGATGACGCTGGTATCCAGTATCTTTGGCGAAGCTCCGGCGTTCTTTGCCTTGCTTTTCGCCGTCGGTTCTTTGCTGGTAATGGAGGAGAACAGCGGTTTTCCGAGGTCTGAATTCAGGCGGCGCCCGACGGTGACTCCGACAGCGCCGAAAAACAGATAAAGCGCCAAGGATATGACGACGTTCAGATTCATCGCCCGTAGGATCTGGATCTCATTAATAATCTGCGAGATCAGAAAAGCGATGACGAAACCGACGACCAATCCGATGGAACTTGCCGCGATCTCCGTGGCCGGGACTTTTTTCAGTCTCGAGTCCACAGTTTCCATTATTTTTTCCCCGCGTTTACGGAAAAAACCAAATAAAAAATCAAAAATAAATGCGAAAAAAGCGGTACCGGTGCAGATCCAGAGGACCTTCTGTCCCGGGGTCATCCCCCAGGCGTCTCCGAGGATCTCGGGCCTGGCACTGAGTGTGGTGATTCCGTAACCGACAAGCGCTCCGCTCAGACAAACGATGATGCGGAACACTCTGTTTAGCATTGTGTCTCCTTTCTTTTTCGTTAAGTTTTTTATCTATATCAAACGACTCAGCCTCGTCTTGCGGGGAAGCTAGACGGCGCTGTCGATCATGTCCATGGCGTCCTTTTCCGCCACGCCCCGCACCAGCACGATCTCGCTGGCCAGGATCTGGCGGGCATTCGCCAACAGTTTCTTCTCTCCGGTGGAGAGGCGTTTCGCGCGTTCCACGCGCATCAGGTTGCGGATGACCTCCGCCACTTTCGCGGGGTCTCCGCTGCGGAGCTTATCCATGTTTTCCCGGTATCTGCGGTTCCAGTTCTCGTCCATCGGCGTGGATTCGGCAGCGAGCACGTCCAGAACGCCGGAGACTTCCTCCTCCGACACGATGGGCCGGAGGCCTGCTGCGTCCGAGCCTTTGACCGGGACCATCACCTGCAGATTTCCATAGGGAATGCGCAAGATATAATAGGCCCTGGTCTCGCCCAGGACCTCTTTTTCCTCGATATTCTGAATGGTACCGGCCCCGTGCATGGGGTAAACGACCTTATCTCCTATGGAAAACATGACAATCCTCCAAACATATTATATATGCCGGAGATTGTTTAGTCAATCGCGGGAAGCTCAAACCAGAAAATACTTCCCTCTCCCAGCGTGCTTTCCACGCCGTATTTCGCGTCGTGCCGTTCCAGGATCTCCTTCGTAATGGACAGACCGAGGCCTGTGCCCCCCTTGGAGCGGTGACCCCGGGAGCTGGCCCTCTCGTACCGGTTCCAGATATTTTCGATATCCTCCGGCGCGATGCCGATGCCCTTGTCGCGCACCTCGCAACGAAGCATTTTTTTCTTCCGGGAGAAGGCGACCGTCACTTCCTTGCGGTCTCCGCTGTAGCGCACCGCGTTGGAGATGAGGTTGGACAGCACCTGCTGCATACGGTGCTCGTCCGCGTTCACCAGCACGGGTTCGTCCAGCGTTTCCAACGAGATCGTAAAGCCTTCCTGCTCCTCGAGCACCCGGTAGGTCGCCAGGATGCTCTCGGCGCATTTCTGCAGGTCCACGGGCTCCATCTTCATGGTCTCCACGCCGGCCTGGATGCGCGACAGCGTAAGGATGTCGTTTACGAGCGTATTCAGACGGTCGGACTCCTCGATGATGACCCCCAGATGTTCGTTCCGCTTTTCCGGATTGTCGCCGGAGAGGTCGCGGATCATCTCCGCGTAAGACCGGACCATGGTGATGGGCGTGCGCAGGTCGTGCGACACGTTCGCCATCAGGTCGCGCTGCAGCTGATCCGTCTTGGACAGCGCTTCCGCCGTCGTGTTGAGCGTGCCGGCCAGATCGTTGATCTCCCGGTAGCTGCTGCCTTCGAACTCCACGTCGTAATGCCCTTCCGCCAGTTCGGCAGCCTGCTTCGTGATGCCGGTGATGGGCCGGGCGATGCGGCTGGAGATGTAGAGCGCCAGGATACCGGCTACCACCAGCGAGATCGCCGTGACCGTCAGCAGCTGCTTTGCGAGGATGCCGACGGCGGGACCCATGGGCGTAAGAGGCGCGAAGGCATAGAACCGCACGTTGGGACGGTACTGGCTGTCCACCTTGGCGGCATATACCTGGGTCACGACCTCTCCGGTCTGGTTGGAGATCTTGAACGTCACGGGCTCGCCGTTGTTGGCCAGAAGGCGTTCTCTGGCCAGATCCACGCCGCTGCGGCCGTAGTAATAGCGGCCCGCAGAGCCCTGGTCCGTGGAGGAGATGTTAAAGCTTTCGTCCTCCGCCTCGATAAAGAAATACATGTCGTTGGCGTTGGAGATGGTGCCGATCTCCTGCAGGTAGCTCTCCAGGTCCAGCGTTTCGCTCACGGAATACTGCAGGCTGAGGGAGCTGACCGCGGTCTGGATCTTCTTTTCCATCTCGCTCTCGTAATACTGCTCGAGAAACACGGTCTGGAAGAACCAGAGCATGCCCATGAGGATGAGCGCGAAAATGATAAAATACGCAGTGAGCCGGAAGCGCACACTGCGTGTTCTGTATTGTTTCGGGCTTTTTACCGCACTAGTCTTCAAACTTATACCCTATGCCTCTCACTGTCGCGATCTTGTCGCGGTAATCTCCCAGACGGCCCCGCAGATTTTTGATGTGGGTGTCGATGGTGCGGTCATCGCCGAAGAAATCATAGCCCCAGATGTCCTGCAGCAGTTTGTCGCGGGACAGGGCGATGTTCTTGTTCTCCATGAGATAGACCAGCAGCTCGTACTCTTTGAGGGTCACATCGATGCGCTTGCCGTCGATCGTTACGGTGCGGCTGTTCTTGTTGACCACGAGACCGCCGGAAACCAGCTCCGCAGAGGGCGCCTGGTTCTCCGATGCCTTGCGGCGCGCCAGCACGGCAGCCACACGGGCCATCAGCTCCTTGGGGCTGAAGGGCTTCACCACATAGTCGTCGATGCCCAGCTCAAAGCCGAACAGTTTATCGTATTCCTCGCCCCGGGCGGACAGCATGATGATGGGGATATCCTTGTCCTTGCGGATCTCCTTGCAGGCAGAATAGCCATCCAGCTTGGGCATCATGATATCCATGATCACCAGGTCGTAATGGTCGTTTAAGCACATGTTGACGGCCTGCATGCCGTCTTCCGCCTCTCCGGTCTCGTAATGATTGAATTCCGCGTATTCCCGGATGACTTCCCGGATCTTCGCTTCGTCGTCTACGATGAGGATCTTAGCCATTGTTCTTTCCTTTCTGCGAAGCCTCCATGGCTTCTTTTACGGTCGTGACCCCGACCAGCTGCAGTCCGCCGGGCACGTCCTTTACCCGGCTGAGATTGCGCTTCGGCAGGATGATGCGGTCGAATCCCATGCGGGCAGCTTCCTTGCACAGCTTTTCCGCATGCATCACGGGGCGCAGGTCGCCCGTTAAGCCGATCTCCCCGATGATGAGGGTGCTGTGGGGAATGCTTACGCCCTTTTCCGCCGACCAGATGGCCAGCGCCACCGCCAGATCCGTGGAGGTGCCTTCGGGCTTTAAACCGCCCACGACGTTTACGTAGACGTCCCGGGACAGCAGGCTGATGCCGGCTTTGCGCTCCAGCACGGCGATGATCATGTTGAGGCGGTTCGCCTCCACGCCGATGCCCGTACGGCGGGCAAATCCGATGCCGGAGGGCCCGGTGAGCGCCTGGATCTCCAGCAGCAGCGGCCGGGTGCCTTCGTAGACTGCCGTCGCCACCGCACCTTCCGCCGAATCCTCGAAGCCTTCCAGGAAACTGCCGGACAGGTTGTCCACTTCCACGAGGCCTTCTTCTCTCATCTCGAAGGCGCCGATCTCAGAGGTGGTGCCGAAACGGTTCTTTAAAGAGCGCAGGATGCGCAGATCCTGGTTGCGTTCTCCCGTAAACTGCAGCACCGTATCCACCATGTGCTCCACGATCTTCGGCCCTGCCAGCTCGCCGCTCTTTGTAACGTGGGCCACGACGAACACGGGAATGCCCATGCCCTTGGCCACGTTCATCAGCAGGTTGCCGCAGGCCCGCACCTGCGACACGCTGCCCGGCGCAGACTCCAGATCGCTGCAGTACATGGTCTGGATGGAGTCGATGATGAGGAACGCCGGATGCAGCTGGTTGACCGCCTCCAGCACGTTTTCCATGTTGGTCTCCGCCAGCAGGTACAGGTTCGACAGATCGCCTTGGCAGACCCGGTCGGCCCGCATCTTGATCTGCTCCTCGGACTCTTCGCCGGAGACATAGAGCACCGTGCCCTCTTTCTGGGCGATGGAGGACGCTGCCTGAATGATGATGGTAGATTTTCCGATGCCCGGCTCACCCGTGATGAGGGCGATGCTGCCCTGCACGAGGCCGCCGCCCAGCACCCGGTTGAGCTCCGCGATGCCGGTATCGATGCGGCTTGCCTGGGAACTCTGCACCTCACCGATGCGGACCGGTTTAGGCGCCTTCCCTTCCAGCACGCCGGAGGCGGTACGCCGCCGGACGTCGGATGCCGGTGCGGGGGTCACCTTCTCCTCGACGAACGAATTCCAGGCGCCGCAGATGCACTGACCCATCCATTTCGGACTCTCGTACCCGCATTCCTGGCACACAAAAACTGTCTGGGCTTTCTTTGCCATGAACTAGATCTCCGTATTGTTGATGTTCTGCAGGCTGTCGCCGAATTCGCCCGGTGCGCAGACGCGGCCTGCCAGGATCCAGCAGTCGTGCTCGGTGTCGTGGATGAGCGGCTTGATGAGCCGGAATCCTTCGATGGCGCCGGTGGTCTTTACATGGGTGCGGGGACCGGTGCAGAAACGCTTTTCTCCGCCGATGGACACATGGTTCTCGTCCACATAATCGATGGGCATATCCTTCGCGATGTCTTCGAGAACAGCCCGTTCCATAATATCCAGATTGACGTTGGGTTTATCGCCGGGGAAGATCAGAAGGAAGCCCTTCTTGATGTCGCCGTGGATAGCCCGTGCCATATCTTCGTCGCTCAGATAGCGCTCCGTAAGGTCTTCCGCCGTATGAGCCATCTGACGGTATTTGATGGATTCGTAGACGATCTGATGGATCTCGTCGGGAGTGGGGCCGAAGATGGTTGGGCGGGTCACGATGATCTCCTCGCCCACGCCGATCAGCAGGTCGGCCTTCTCGTGCATGTAGGGATAGAGCAGCTCGTAGTGCTCTACGACCACGCGGCGGTTTCTGCGCTTGGCCTCCATGACGGCATCCGCCAGCACGCCGGGCTGGGTAAATCCCATTTCGAACCGCACGTCCACGTGATAGGTGTGGGGCGTGTAGAAGATGTTTTCTTCGTCGATGTTCAGCAGGGGCAGCGGCCGCACGTTGACCCCGGCATCGTCGTTCGTGAGCTCCAGACCCGGGAACATGCCCTTGATGAGCATGGATTTGCCGGCGCCGGATTCGCCCAGGATGCCGATGATGTGGTCGAACGGAGACAGATGCTGCTGGGCAATCTGCGCACCCAATTCGAACATGCGCACAGAGCCGCGCGGTGCGAAATATACGCTATATAGATGGCTGTTGGTGGAATCGTAGAATGCCATGGGTTCCTCCTTTTGTCCTTATCGTCCTTTCCCTGTTCCTTCAGGCAAATATTTACTAAATTTTGCCAACTTTAAGTATACACGAAAAAATCCCGTTTGCATAGACTGCAAGCGGGATTTCGGAAATTATTTCGCTATTCCTGCGTCTTCAGATAGTCGGCTCTGCCCCATTCATAGAGGTTGCGGCCTTCCGCGTCGATGATGACGGTCACGGGCAGATCCTCCACCTCCAGGCGGCGGATCGCTTCGGACTGCAGGTCTTCGTAGGCGATGACCTCAGCCTTCTTGATGCACTTGGAGAGCAGCGCGCCGGCACCGCCGATGGCACCGAAATACACGCAGCCGCACTTCTTCATGGCATCGATGACGGCGGGGCCTCTCTTGCCCTTGCCGATCATGCCGGTGAGGCCCTGCTCGATGAGCGCCGGGCTGTAGGCATCCATGCGGTACGCCGTGGTCGGACCCGCAGAGCCGATGGCCATGCCGGGCTTCGCCGGGGACGGACCCACGAAGTAGATGATCTGATTCTTTACGTCGATGGGCAGGGGTTTACCCTCTTCCAGCAGCTGGCACAGGCGCTTATGGGCGGCGTCACGGCCGGTGTAAATGACGCCGGAGATGAGCACGGAATCGCCGCTCTTGAGAGTTCTGGCCACTTCCGGAGTAAGCGGAGTCGTAATTCTGATGGATTCCATTTACAGCACCTCCGTCTTATGTCTTGCGACGTGGCAGTTGATGTTGACCGCCACGGGCAGGCCCGCGATATGGGTGGGCATGGTCTCGATGTGGACCGCCAGCGCCGTGGTCTTGCCGCCGAAGCCCTGGGGACCGATGCCGAGGGCGTTGATCTTCTCCAGCAGCTCCTTTTCCATATCTGCGTAATACGGAACCGGATTGTGCTCGCCGGTGTGGCGCAGCAGCGCCTTCTTGGCGATCAGGGCAGCCTTGTCGAAGGTGCCGCCGATGCCGACACCCACGATGATGGGCGGGCAGGGATTGGGACCGGCCTCTTCCACGGCCTTCAGCACGAAGTTCTTGACGCCCTCCGCGCCTTCGGAGACCTTGAGCATCTTGATCTGGCTCATGTTCTCGGAGCCGAAGCCCTTGGGCGCTACGGTGATCTTGATCTGATCGCCGGGCACCAGGTCGTAGTAGATCATGCCCGGGGTGTTGTCCAGGGTGTTTTTGCGGGCACCCAGGGGCTCTTCCACGCAGGATTTGCGCAGGAAGCCGTCGGTGTAGCCGCGGCGCACGCCTTCGTTGACGGCGTCCTCGATGGAACCGTTCACGTGCACATCCTGGCCGATCTCCAGGAAGACGCAGGCAAGGCCCGTATCCTGGCAGATCGCCATCTCCGTCTCGTCCGCGATGTTATAGTTTTCGATGATGCGGTCTAAAATGTTCTGCGCGATGGGCCAGGGTTCGCAGGCCCGGCAGCCTTCGATGCACTCCCGCACATCGGGCGCCAGATGCCGGTTGGCATCCACGCACAGTCTTGCGACCACATCCGTGATCTGTTTGGCGTCGATCTCTCTCATATGCTTACCTCACGTTGTAGATGCGGTCCAGCAGCGTGCCGTCGCGGTAGATGATGTCCGCTACGACTTTGTCGCCCTTGACCAGGGGCTTCGGGCTGCCGCACAGCTTCTCCGCCGCTTCCTTCAGTTCGAAGATGTCCACGACCTTGATGCCGCCATCCTTCAGCTTTGCCGCCAGTTCCGGTCTTGCCGGGTTCACGGCGACGCCCTTCTGGGTGACCAGCACATCGATGGTGCTGCCCGGGGTAGACTTGCAGAACACGTGGTCCGTTACGATGGGAAGTCTTGCGCGGGACAGCGGCGCGATGATCATCGCAAGCTTGGCGCCGGCTGCAGTGTCGGAGTGACCCCCGGAACCGCCCATGATCTTGCCGCTGGAATTGGTATGTACGTTTACGTTGAAGTCGGTATCGATCTCCGTTGCGCCCAGCAGAACGACGTCCAGAGAATCCACTGCCGCGGACTTCGCGTCGGGGCTGGCGTAGCGCATGGCGGAAACTTCCGTGTGCTTCGGGTTGGTGCGGATGGATTCCACAGCCTTCAGGTCAAAGCACTGCACATCGATAAGGCTCTCGAAGCAGCCCTCATTCAGCATGTCCACCATGTAGCCGGTGATGCCGCCGCAGCCAAAGCTGCCCTTGATGCCTTCCTTCAGCATGATCTCCTTCAGGAACTGGGCCGCTGCCAGGGTGGCACCGCCGGCGCCGGTCTGGAAAGAGAAGCCGTCCTTTAAGAGGCCGCTGGCCTGGATGACGTTTGCCGCCGTCTGAGCCATCACAAGCCCTACCGGGTCACGCGTAATTTTCGTCGTGCCGGACACGATGCCCGCCGGGTTGCCGATGGCGTCCACGGAGACGACGTAGTCCGCGTAGGTCTCGTCGATGGACGGATACGGCAGCGGATAGGGCACCAGATTGTCGGTGATGACCACGACCTTCTTCGCACACATGGCGTCCGCGTAAGCGTAGCCCATGCTGCCGCAGGCGGATTTGCCGATCTTGCCCGTCATGTTGCCCATGGTATCGGCCGTCGGAGCTGCGATAAAGGCCACGTCGATGGGGGTGATCCCTTTGATGATATCGGCGGGTCTGCCGCCGTGGGTGCGGAACTGCACCGGCTTTTCCAGGATGCCTTCGGAGATCTGGGCACCGATGCCGCCGCTCATGTAGTCGGTGATGATCTCGGTGACCACGCCGTTCTTGATGTGGTCCACGAGGGGCAGATGGCAGTCGAACAGAGAGCTGGCATTGACGGAGATGTCCTTATATCCCATGCCGGCGATCTCGTCCATGACCATGTTGAGCACATAGTCGCCGTTTCTCAGATGGTGGTGGAAGGAGATGCGGCTGCCGTCCTTGACGCCTGCCAGCTGAATGGCTTCCTTTAGGGTCTTTACGACTTTATCCATTTAGCATTCCTCCCTTCCTAATCCCAGCGCAACGGCCATGTCGATGGTCTGCTGGGCTCTCGCCACGATGGGTGCGTCGATCATCTTGCCGTGCAGGGAGACAGCGCCTTTGCCCTGCTCCTTGCCGATGCGGATCGCTTCCATGACTTCGTAGGCGTAATCGATATCCTTCTGCGTCGGGCTGAACACCTCGTTGATGACGCCGACGTGTCTGGGGGAGATGCTGGCCTTGCCGGTGAACCCGAGACCCTTGGCGAATTCCGCGTCGATGCGGATGCCTTCGTCGTCGTTCACGTCGGTGAACGGGGTGTCGTAGACGTCCACGTTCGCCGCTCTCGCTGCCATTACCATGCGGCCTCTGGCGTACAGGATCTCCTTGCCTTCCTTCGTGCGCTTGCAGTGAAGATCTGCGGACAGGTCTTCCGCGCCGAGGAAGATGGCTGCGACTCTCTTGCTGGCGGAGGCGATGGCGAATGCGTTCTCCACGCCCAGCGCCGTCTCGATGAGGGGCAGCAGCTTAACGGTATTTCTTTCGAATCCCAGTTTGTCCTCCAATTCGGACATGTAGGCGTCGAATTCCAGCACGTCCGCTGCGCAGGAGGTCTTCGGGGTCATGATGAGTTCCGGCTTTAAGGGGACCATCTCGTCCAGGTCCTTCTTCCAGTACGGCGTATCCAGGGAGTTGATGCGGATGATCTTCTCCACGCCGGGGAACTGCAGGTACTTGATGGCATTGCGGACCAGCACTCTGGCCGCGTCCTTCTGGTCGGGCGCGACAGCGTCTTCCAGGTCCAGGATGATGGCGTCTGCGCCGAGGCAGTCGCCGCTTAAGATCATGTTCGGGGCGTTGCCCGGCAGGAACAGCATGGATCTACGCATGGGCTGCCTCCTCTCTCGCTCTGCCGATGAGGGTCTCGAGACGTGCCCGGAGCGTGCACTCCAGAGCTCCTCTGTCGACGATGCTCAGCTTAACGTTCTCTACGCCTTCCTCTTTCAGCATCTCTGCCGCCAGCGCGCGGATGGAATCGCCGAACTGGTGCTCCACGACGGACTGCAGCTCGATCTGCGTACCCGCCTCGATGGGCTCCAGCTCCATGTAGGCATCGCTGGATTCCATGGTGCCGCAGGAAGCCTTTTTCAGTGTATTCATAACGGATTTCCTTTCGTTTGGAAAAAGCCCGAAGGCGTTGCTTCGGGCTTATGGGATGACCCTATAGGGTCACATTGCACAGCTTACTTGCAGCCGCAAGCCTTCTTGGCAGCTCTCAGCGCCAGAATTCTCTGCATTTCGTTGTAAACGATCATGTAGCCTTCGTCTACGCCCATGCCCGGCTTTGCCAGGATCTGAGCAGGCTGGGTCGCCATCGCGCACTGGGTGCAGACCTGCGCGCTGCGGTCGGTCTCGTTGCAGGTACCGCCCTGGTAAGCGCCCATGCCGTGTTCCTTGCAGTACAGAACGGCTTCGATGGTGTTGTTGACGCCGCCGAGGTCCGGGGTCTTGATCTGGACCATGTGACCGGCGTGGTTATCGGTGAAGTACTTGACGTCGTCCAGGGTGTTGCACCATTCGTCGGCAACCAGTTCGACGTCGATGCCTCTGCGGTCGATCTCTTCGGTGAGGCCCTTCAGAGCCAGCATCTGAGTCTCTCTGTCGGTATCGCAGTCCATGGGTCCTTCGATGCGGAGATGGAAGGGCTTAGCGGTCTCGGCCAGCTTTTCGAGGTAGTCGGCCATAGCCTTGAAGTTAGTGTTGCCGAACGCAGCGCCGATGGTGCCGTATACGTCGATGTGGAAAATGGGCTTATAGTTCTCGTCCGCTCTGTTGTTGAGGATCCGGTCTCTCAGCCATGCGACGTACTTTTCGAGCAGTTCGCCATGGGGACCCAGCTTGGTCTCGACGTTGTTGATCAGAGCGTGGGGCAGAACCTGCGCCTGCTTGATGATCATCTTGTCGGAGTTGTCGTAGCGGTCATCGCCGGACTGGGTGAAGATGTCGATGGGCTTGTCGGAAACTTCGCAGCCGTATTCTTCTGCGACGACTTCGCACATCATCTTGTGCTGAGCCTTGGCAACAGCGTCCAGAATGGCCTGGGAAACGCCGTAGCGGATAGCGGTGTGCAGTCTCTTGCCTTCGACCTGGATGGCTTCCATCTCAGCGGCCAGCTGACGGAAGTTGTCCGCTTCTCTGCCTACGAGCATGGGCTTGATGTACTTGTCGATGACGGGGATGAAGTCCTTTGCCAGGAACAGAGGATCTCTGCCGCCTGCACCGGAGTACTGAACAGCCGCGCAGTCGCCGAATGCGACCTGGCCGTCTTCCAGAATGATCTGCACGGAGATGGATTCGCCGGGCATTCTGACGGAGGTGAAGCCTTCCGTTACGGGAGTTCCCTGATAGAACACGCCGTCGTGGGCAGCGCCCTTCTTGATGGCGCGCTGATCGTCGAAGTAGAAGCCGGTACGGCCCTTGGAACAAACTACGTCTAAGATTTTCATGGTTTTGTTTCTCCTTTATAAAACTACTTTCTGGGGCGGCCTACGAGTCTGCCCTTGGAAATTGCATAAACGTCGTCGATGACCATCTGGAAGGAAGCGTCGCGCTTTTCGAACTTCGCTCTTTCCTCGATCTTGGCTCTGTGGAAGTCCTTGATGTCCTGGGGGAACGGCAGGTTGCCCGGTTCCAGGATACGGATGGCGCCCTGGTTGTCTCTGGCGGGAAGCATCTTGCCCGCGTTGACACGGCAGGGAGCGAAGGGAACGTCCAGCGCACCGGCTTCGACCGCTCTGCAGACACCGACCGCCAGGTCGCCGTCGCCCAGTTCGAAGCACTTGTCTACGATGCAGCGGGTCTCGCGCTTGATAATATCTTTTTCATCCGCCAGATGCGTATCGCTGAAGCTCTGGTCTGCCAGCATGGAGATGGCCTGCTTGGTGCAGCGCAGTCCTGCTGCGTTGGCTTCCTTGGTGGGGATGCCTGCCGCTTCGTGCGGGGTCTTGACGATGACCTTGGTAGCGCGGGAGAGAGCCGCCGCTACGCTGCCCCAGGAAATAACGCCGAAGGCCTTTGCCTCGTCCTGGGGGAAACCGCCCATCCACTGGTGGAACACGGTGGTGATGATCACGTCTTTGTATCCGTACTTTTCGAGATATTCGTTGGTCAGCTCTTCCAGAGAGCGGATGGCTGCGATGTCCTGCAGCAGGTTGCCGCCCTGGCCGTAGCCGACGGTGATATTCTTAACGCCCTGCTCCGCAGCCAGCAACGCTTCGATGACGGCTACCGCGTGGGAGATGCAGGGAGGAACGAGGGTGCCGGTGAGGGGGCCGTAAGGCTCTCTGTTGATGGAGACGCCCGCTTCTTCGTAGATGCCGGTGAGGCGGTCTACGTACTGCCAGTCGCGGATAGTGCGTTCCATGGGCACGTTCTTGGTGTAGGGCAGGTTATAGGAGATGCCGCCGCCTTCGTAGGAGGTAAAGCCGCCGGCGAAGGTGATCTCTGCCAGAAGTCTGGCGTCGGGCGTGCCGTGGCGGACCTGCACCGGGGTCTTCAGGGCTTCGATGACCCGTCTGCAGCCCTGTACGCCGTGGTTGACTGCCGGGAAGCCGTTGAGCATGGAACGGCCTTCCTGCTGGGAAACGCGGATGCCGTTCTCGCAGTCTTCATAGCGGTTCTGTCTGGTATAGCTGTCGATGGTGGTGGGGAGCAGGTCTGCTTCGCCTGCATCCTGCAGGTGCTGCAGCAGTTCGATGTGCTCGTTGATGAGCGCAACGCCCGCTCTGGGCTGGGTGAGGGTGCGGCCTTCGTTCTTGGCCTTGATCAGCTTAGCGCCGAACCGTCTGTCCTCGGGGATAGACTTCTGATATTCGACGGCTTCCTGGAAATCCACGTCCTTGCCGGTGGGCCACTGGGTGAGGACTTCCGCTCTGATGCGGTAAAATTCGTCGTCTGAGATCTTCTTATTCTTGATATCCATCCTTTTTAAGCTCCTTTTTCATGATCCTGAGGGCTGTTCCCGGGTAATAACCGCTCAGCAGTCCCATGGCTGCCAGGATATAGCTCCTGTCCACCCAGATGTCTGCCTGTTTCGGTTTTAATGAGAAGGGATCCTGGGGATCCCAGAGGGCTGCGGAAGCGATCTTCCCCGTCCTCTTTGTGTGGATGAGTGATCCTCCCGTAACGATGATCTGACGGATCTCTCTGAGGTCCTTGCCGGTCTGCATGTAGGCGATGCCGTTCATGGTGTAGAACTCTTCCAGCCTGCCGGCGTGTCTGGTGACGGCCGTCTTGATGGCGCCGCTCGCCAGGGCGAAATCCAGGGCCTCGCTCTCCGCGTCCGTGGGTACGACTTCGGTGTTCTTACCGAGATAGTCGATCATCTCGCGGCAGCGTTCTTCCGGAAGACCGGACAGCTGGGAGATGTAGCCTGTCCCCACCGCTTCTTCGATGCCGTGGATGCTGTAGCGCATGCCGATGTCGCCTTCCACGGTCCGTTTGATGTAGGGCTCAGGCAACCCCTTGAAGATCGTATCCATGCCGGCTCTGGGCATACCGTCGCACACGGAGTAGATGTCCGTCGTCGCGCCGCCCACGTCCACGGCCACCAGGTCGCCGATGCCGACTTCCTTGGAACCGTCCGGATTTTCGCACCCTTCCGCCAGCAGCTGCATGGCCTGCATCATGGCCGACGGCGTAGGCATCGCGATGTTGTCGATGAGGGACTGGGCCTTCGTATAGCCCTTGGCCTCCACGATGCGCTTCAGGAAGATCTCGCGGATCTTATCCTGGGCCGGCTTGATGTTGAGGGTGCCGAACTTGGGCATCACGTTTTCCACGATGTGGACTTCCCTGCCCTCCAGTTTCTTGGCGCAGGTGCGGGCGACGCTGCGGTTGCCGGCGATGACCACGGGAAAGTCCGTCTTGCAGGTGGCCAGCATGTCCGCGTTGTGCAGGATGCATTCCTTGTTGCCGCCGTCGGTGCCGCCCGTGAGCAGGAAGATGTCGGGGTGTTCCGCGTCGATATCCTCGATGTCGTCCTCCGTGAGTTCGAAGGAGTACACGCCCCGGATCTTGGCGCCGGCGCCTAAGGACGCCTGCTTAGCTGCCTCTGCGGTGAGTTCGGGCACCAGACCGCTGGTGATCATCCGGAGTCCGCCGGCTGCGGAAGAGCAGGCATAGCGGGCTTCGAATTGCAGGGGTCCGGTCTTTTCCTCCAGTTTGCGGACCGCGTCGGCCAGGCCTTCTCCGATGTCCGTCTGGACCGTGGTCCAGGACTGGGAGGTGCCCAGCAGTTCTTCAGTTTCCAGATCTACGGCGGTCACCTTCGTGTAGGTGCTGCCGAAGTCGATCAATAATACGGGTCTCATAGCCTTAAATGTCTGTTTTTAGTTCAGATGAAAGTCTTCTTTCAGGCAGTCGATGGTGGTCTGGGGATCCGTTCCGGGCGGGAAGGCTCTGTCGAAGCCCATGTCCTTGAATCTCTTTTCCACTTCTGAAAATTCGTGCTTGCCGATGACGATGTTGCCGCCGACGTAGAGCAGGATGCCCTTGAGGCCGGCTTCGTCGCACTTTTCTCTCAGGCCGCGGCAGTCCAGTTCGCCCTGGCCGTAGAGGGAGGAGACCATGATCGCGTCTGCCCCGGTCTCGATGGCGGCTGAAATGAATTCTTCCTGGCTTACCATAACGCCCAGGTTGACCACGTCAAAGCCTGCATCCAGAAAAGCGCGGTTCAGGATCGATACGCCGACTGCGTGAACGTCTGCGCCGATAACGCCGAGTACCAGTGTTTTCTTTTCCATTGTTCTTTCCACCTCTGATGTTCCTTCGTTGGTTATGCAAAAACGAAATTGTTCTATGCCAAGATTTTAAATTGATATATAATAAGTTGCAACAGGGGATGACCCGAAATTGGACGAAAAAACTCGGTTTTTTGTGTAGATTTCAAGGAGTTGCCGGAATCCGGAGGGGTCACCGCCGGAATTGGCGCCATTGTACCTGATACAATTTTGCAGCGCGGAAAGAGGACGCGGATATGGACGTAACGATCGACATCAAGGTGGACGAAAACCTGGACGTTCCCCTCTACCGGCAGGTGGCGGGAGCCATCACGGGAGAGATCAAAAAAGGGCATCTGGAATACGGTACCCAGCTGCCCACGGTGCGCCAGCTGGCGGCGCAGCTCAACATCGCGCGCGGCACGATCAAAAGGGCGTACGACGATCTGGAAAGTTCGGGGGTCATCAGCAAGACCCGGGGCAAAGGCACCTTCGTATCCTGGCAGGAGGAGACCATCCAAAGCCGCAAAGACAAAGCCATGGAAGCCATCGACCACATGCTGGACCTGATGGAAGGCATGCGGTTCTCTCCCACGGAGATCAACATCTTTCTGGACCTGAAGATGCGGGAGCGCATGCAGCGCGAAACGCTGGTCTCCATCGCGGCGGTGGAATGCTGCCGGGAGACCCAGGCCATGATGGTGCGGTCGCTGTACGAACTGTCCGGCGCCGAGGTGTTCCGCAAGGACCTGTACGAGACCATGTCGAATCCCGAGGGGGTGGCGGGATCGGTGGATCTGGCGGTCACTACGATGACCCATTACGAGCAGCTCGCGCCCCTTTTAGGCGAAGACCGGGTGTTCGGCGTCTGCAGCGAACTGACCCCGGAGAGCATCGCCGCCCTCTCCCGGCTGGGAAAAGGCCGTCTTGGGATCTTTGCCGGAAGCGAACGCTTCGCGGTGCTGGCAAAGACTGCGGCGGCCCGCCATGCAAGCCAGGCTGTCTTCGTGTTCCGCAAGATCACCGGCGACGAGACGGACATGAAGACATTCCTCCGCAACCTGGATTTCGTCTGTGTGCCCTCGGGCATCGCCCGGATCTGCACCAAAGAAGAGGAAGAACTGCTCCACGCCTTTGCAAAAGAACACCCGGTCGTGGAGATCACGTACCGGGTGGACAACGGGTCTTTATTGTATCTGGCGCAGCGGGTAAAAGAGCTGCAGCTGAACAAACGGAGATGATGGACTAACGGGGACGGTTCCCGTTACACTATTTCAGCACAGGAATGCCGTGGTGATCGCGGCATTCTTTTTTTACGCGCTCCATGTATTCGCGCAGCTGCGGCTGGAAGGCGGGCGCAGCGCAGGTCTCGATGATGAGATCGGCCCGCTCGTAGGGCGTTTTGCCCCGCAGGTCTGCAGCGCCGTATTCCGTAATAATAACGTCCGTGTCGTGCTCCGTGTGGTCCACGTGGGACACCCAGGGCACGATGCAGGACAGTTCGCCGCTTTTGGCGGTGGATGGAGTCACGAAGACCGTAAGCCCCGCGTTGCGGGCGTAGTCCCCGGAGCCGCCGATGCCGTTCATCAGCCGGCTGCCGCCGATGTGGGTGGAATTGACGTTGCCGGACAGATCCGCCTCGATCGCCGTGTTGATGGCAATGACCCCCAGACGGGCGATGACCTCGCCGGAGTTGCTGATCTCCTGGGGCCTCAGCACGATCTTCTTTCTGTATTCTTCGAAGTTTTCGTAGAATTTCTGCTGATATTCCGGCGTAAAGGACAGCGCGGAACCGGAAGCGAAGGCCACCGTGCCGCTGTCGATCATGTCCAGAACGGCGGACTGCAGCACTTCGGAGTACAGGCTGAGGCCTTGCATGCCGGAATGCGCCAGTTCCGAGAGGATGGCGTTGCCGGTACCGCCCACGCCGGACTGCAGCGGCGGCAGCGGATCGGAAAGTCTACCGGCTGCCTGCTCACCCTTCAGGAAGGCTACCAGATTGCGCGCGATGCGGCTCGTCACCTCATCCGGCGCCGTGCCGGGGCCGCCGGCGTCGGGGGTCTCCGACAGGACGATGGCGCAGATCTTCGCGGGATCGCAGGGAATGGAAGCACGTCCGATGCGGTCCGACACGTGGCAGATGGGAACAGGCTTCGTGTGCGGCGGCATCTGGGGCGTGTAGATATCGTGCAGGCCGGTCAGGTCGGGAACAGCGGTATTGAGTTCCACGATCACCTGCCGCGCGCACTGTACCAGGGTGTCGGCGCTGCCCACGCACATGGTGGGTACGATGGAGCCATCTTCCAGGATGGCGGACGCCTCGACGATCGCCGTATCCACGGGTCCGAACACGCCGGTCCGCACCAGCCGGGGCAGCTGCCCCAGGTGGATGTCTGCGTAGGCGATCTTGCCTTTATTGATAGCCGCCCGCAGCGATTTGTTGCTCTGGTAGGGATAGCGCCTTGCGACGGCGCCGCTGCGCGCCAGTGCGCCGTCCAGCTCGTCCCCCACCGAGGCGCCGGAGATCAGCGTGAGCCGCATATCTTCCCCGCTCTCCGCCCGCTTGGCCAGCGCGCCCGGCACCAGCTTCGGGTAGCCGGCGGACGTAAAGCCGCTTACGCCCACGACTGTTCCCGGGGTCACCAGAGCAGCCGCTTCCTCCGCGCTGCAGATCTTCTTTTTCAGTTCTTCGCTCTTTATTCTATCCATCTTAGAATTTTACAAAACCGGTAAAATCGAAGGGCCTCGCGCCGGGCAGTTCGCTCTCCGCCCGCAGCAGCGAATTGACGATGTGCACCGCATGGCCGAACTTGGGCGGTCCAAGTTTTACGGCCGCTGCGCCGCCGGCGGTTCCCATGTCCGCTACCGGGTCATCGGAGACGCCGCCTGCCCGGATGGAGGGGATCGAGAACATGCCGTGCGCCACCGCGTAGGCCTGCGCCGCCATGGCCTCGGTCACCGTGCCCACCTGGTTCGGCTTAAACACGAACGCGCCGCAGGCGCCCATGTCCAGCGCCTTTTTAATGTACTCGATGTTGGTGACCGTCAGATCGTCGCCGCAGAGAGTAGTCCGGGGCAGGGCTTTCGCCATTTTGACCCATCCATCCCAATCGTTCTCGTCCACCGGATCTTCCAGATACAGAATGTTGTACTGTTCGGTAGCGGGCTTCAGGATGCCGATGAGCTCGTCCAGATCCACTTCCCGCCCGCAGTAGCGGTAGGTGCCCCGGGCCGCGTCGTAGATCTCGCTGAAGGCGCAGTCCAGGTGGTAGGCGATCTTCTCCTCGCAGCCGCAGCGCACCGCCGTCTCTTTCAGGATGGCGAGGCAGTCCATAAAGTCTGTAGAAGGCGCTATATATTCGCTCATCGCGCCGATCTCCGGCCGCCTGCCGTTCTGGAATTCCCGGATCACCTCCGGCAGCTTTGCATAGGTGCGGCAGAGAATATCCGTCGCTTCCGAGATGCTCGCCGCCCTGTAGGGTACGATCGTCACTTCCTGCACCGGCATGGTGTTTTCCTCATAGCTGCCGCCCGCGAACATGTCGGAAGTCGGCAGCGGAATGGTGCGGATCTCGCCGGGGTTCAGGTAGCGGTACTGGGGCACGTGCAGGATCTGGCAGCCCGCTCGCATCGCAGCCAGCGACACGCTGTTCGTCACGTTGCCGCCCAGATGCGACTTGTTCGGCGTGCCGTCCAGTTCGATGAGAGCCTCGTCCAGCCCCTTCTGGTCCAGCACATCCAGCCCGCGGATCTTCGGCAGGACGACCTGCTCCGCCATCTCCACCGCCTTATACACACCGTTTCCGTTATACCAGGACGGATCGCCGTCCCGCAGCACCAGCGCTTCGTGCTCTCCGGCGGAAATGCCGGAGGGCGAGGCTGCGCGCCCCACCACGCCGTCTTCGGTGATCAGATCCACCTCCAGCAGCGGCTTTCCCTTGCAGTCGATCAGGTCCCGGGCCTTCAGATCTTTGATCTTCGTACTCATCTATTCCTTCGCTCCTACATACAGAACGTTAAAATCGCACAGATTGGTGCCGGTGTTGCCGGTCAGCACCGTATCGCTTATTGCCGATAGGGCCTCATATGTCGCGTGACCCGCCAGCGCCCGCCGCAGGTCGATGCCCTTGTTTTCCGCAGCCGCCTTGCTCGCACCGTCCGTCATTCCGCCGGCAACGGGAGTCGTACCGTCCGTACCCTCGCTGTCGATGGAAAGCAGGCAGACGTTTTCCAGCCCCTCCGCCGCCAGCGCAAAGGCCGCGCACATCTCCTGCCCCGGGCCTCCATGCCCCTCGATCTTCGAACTGTCTTCGATCCGGGTCGTGGTCTCCCCGGCGGATACGATAAAGCAGGGCGCTTCGAAAGGCCGGCCGGAAAACTGCATCTCCCTTGCGACGGACGCCATAAAGGTGCCGAAATCCCGGCTCTCCCCGTCGGTATAGGTCGTCAGCACATGGCAGGGCACACCCATCTCCGCCGCGGCCTCTTCCGCCGCCTTCACCGAATCCGGCAGCGTGCCGACGATATAGTAGTCCACGTCGTTGGGCAGGCTCTGGGGCGTCTCCTCCGCCGGGTCGTAGTTCAGCAGATAATCCGCCACCCGGGGCGGCAGTTTCTTTTCAATACCATAGGTATGGATGATCTTCTTGATATCCTCGAATGTTATGGTATCGTAGCCCACCGGCGTTCCCATGATAGGCACCGGCTTCGAATAGTCCTCTATCGTAAGACCCGTAGCATCCCACAATTCGAAGCAGAGGATCTTCGCACCGTGCACGTGCTGGCCCAGCCGGCCTCTCGCCGTCTGCGACAGATGCCCGCGGATGTCGTTGATGTCCATCACCCACATGCCGGCCTTCAGCATCACGTCGGTGGCTTCCTGCAGATCTTCCAGGGTCAGGCCCTTGGAGGGATAACCCATGAGCGCCGAACAGCCGCCCGACAGCCCCAGGAGAAGCAGATCTCTCGGGGTCATCTGCTCGCAGAGGTCGATCATGCGCTGGCAGCCCCGGATGCCTTCTTCGTTGGGCAACGGATGACCCCCGACAAACACTTCCGTGTTCCGGTAGACGTCCTCCTCGTCCAGCATCTTTACGATCGTTACTCCCAGCGTAAGATCGTCGCCCAGGATATCCTCGAACGCCCGGGCCATGTGGTTGCCCGCCTTGCCGGACGTAAACGCGTAGACCCGCTCGTAATCCGCCAGATCGTAGACTTGCTCTCCGATCCGCAGAACGGAGCCTTCCCGCCGGATCAACTGCTTGAGAAACACACGCTGGTCCAGCTTCTGCAGCACGCGGTCCGTCAGCTGCAAAACTGCTTCCCGGGCCTCCAGGCTGCCGTGGTCCGTAAGCTCCTGCGCATTTTTTATCTTCGCGTAACTCATGTCGATCCCTACAGCTGCAGCTCGCCCTTCAGATAGCAGACGCAGTGGCCGGCCATCTCGACGCGGTCGGTCTCCTTTAAGTCATCGCAGACTAAAAGGCCGCCTCTGCGGGAGATCTGGTGGCTCACCAGGTGATCCTTGCCCAGTTTTTCGCTCCAGTAGGGAATAAGCGTCGAATGGGCCGATCCGGTAACGGGGTCTTCGTAGATCGCGCCAGCTGGAGCAAACACGCGGCAGACGAAGTCGCAGTCTTCCTTGCTGCCGGCAGCGGGCGCCGTTACGATGAGGCACATGTCCGGCTCGATGGACAGGATATCGCCTTCCAGCGGATGCATGGTGCGAAGCTTCTCCACGTCGTCCGTCAGCACCATGGTATCTCTGGTCTTGATGCAGTCCAGGATCTTAATGCCGAGCTTTTCCTCCCAGTCGGCGCCGATCTCCCGCTTCTCGCCGACCCATCTAGGCGCGTTCATCACCTGCAGGTCGCCCTCGTAGCGCACGATCAGCTCGCCGCACATGGCGTCGAAATGCACCTCGGGCAGCTCCGGCTCCAGGAAATGCTTTACGACGTAGGCCGAGCCCATGGTGGCGTGACCGCAGAAATTGATCTCGCCTCCGGGGGTGAACCAGCGAAGGTCGTAGCGTCCGGGCGCCTTGTTCACGAGGAACGCCGTCTCGGAGAAGTTGTTCTCGATGGCGATGTTCTGCATCAATTCCGAATCGATCGGCTCCTTCAGCACGCACACGCCGGCCTGGTTGCCGCCGAACAGTTTTTCTGCAAATGCGTCTACGATGTAATATTCCATGTCGTCCTCCTTATTGATTCTTCCCTGCTTCCAGCGCTGCCCGCACCTTGGTGGCACTCACGATCTCGCCGTTTATGGTAAGGCGCGGCACCTCCACGACTTCGATGCCCTTCGCCGGCAGCGTCTCCTTCATGATCTCGTTGTAACGGGCCGTGACCGGGTCCAGCGGCTCCGTGCCCACATAGCGCACGGTGATGCCCATCTCCTTCGCGAACACGTCCGCGAAAATGGCCAGATCCAGCGCGCAGCGCACGTCCTCCGCCCTCGCCTTTTCCTTGATGAAATACGTGGGGAAGGTGACCGAAGAGATCATGTATTCCTTCGTCTCGTGCAGGCGCACCCGGTCCAGATCCTTCGTGCCTTCCTGCACCCGCTTCCACCGCTCCGCAAAGGAGAAGTAGCTGCGGTCTTCCGACACCACGAACACGTGGAGCAGCTCCACCCGCTCCAGCGCCTTTTCGATCAGGTACCGGTGACCCGCCGTGAAGGGATTGGCGTTCATGACGATGGCACCGATCTCGCCTTCGCAGGGCTCCGCCAGGCTCTTCGCGTATTTCCGCGCCGCGTCTTTCTTGCTTTCCATCAGCAGCACGTCTTTCGTGGCTACGATGGGGAAAAACGCCATGTCCGTAAACTGCAGCCTGTTTTTCGGCTTCGTAAACAGGAACAGGTGGTCTTCGCCTCTCGCGAACGCTTCCTTGCGCAGTTCCGTGATGATGGTGGCGGTCAGCCCCTCCCCCTGGTGCTCCTCCGAGACGCCGATGCACTTAAAGATGTGGCCGTCCAGCGAACCCGTGGCGATGATCTCGCCTTCGTCGTCCAGGCAGCACACCGTAAACTGCACGCCGTCGTCGTAATCCAGTTCCAAAGACGCCAGAAACGCCTTTAATTCGTCCAATTTCCGCCCTGTAAAGGGTCTTCCGAATCGCATGTCCATATCGTAATTATACACGGCGCAAGCCTTGAAAAAAAGCGGTTCCTGTAATATAGTAGATGGGTACGCGGCCCCATACAGGAGGCCCTAAAACAGATACAGGAGACAACATGGATACCAATCTTACAGCGATCGCCGCCAAAGCCATCGGTCAGATGATGATCATGGTGGTCATCGGCATCGGCGGTTATAAGCTCGGACTTATCGGCGACAAAGAGCGCGACGCCCTCACGAAATTTCTGCTCAACCTCATCTGCCCCATGCTCATCCTTAACAGCTACATGCAGGGGTACGATCCGGAAAAGACCAAGGGACTGTTCCTTTCCCTGGCCATGGGCGTTCTCATCCACGTTATAGGCATCCTGCTCGGGATGATCGTCATCAGGAAGGAAAACAACCCCGACTGGCAGGTGGAGCGCATGGCCATCGTCTACGGCAACGTGGGTTTTATGGGCATGCCCCTGATGAGCGCCATGTTCGGCATCGACGCGATCTTTTATCTGTCCGCCATCAACCTGGTCTACGTCTTCCTGATCTGGACCCACGGCGTGCTGCTGATGACGGGATCCATGGACCGTTCCAACCTGAAGAAGGTCTTTATCTCCCCCAACATGATCTGCATGGCCATCGGCATCCTCATCTACGCGCTGCGGATCCCCGTGCCGGCATTCATCGCTTCCCCCATCGCCAGCATCAGCAACTGCGTAACGCCCCTTGCGATGCTCATCTCCGGCGCCATCATCGCCAGCAGCAATTTCGCGGAAGCGTTAAAGCACAAACGGCTGTACCTGGTCACCGTGATGCGCCTGTTCGCCGTACCGGTCCTTTCTGCGGTCTGCCTGCGGGTGCTGCATATTCCGTATATGGTGGCGCTCATCACCTTTACCGCAGCCGCCTGCCCCATGGGTTCCATGGTCACCATGTTTGCCATCGAACATAAGAAAAACCCGGGCTACGCCTCGGGCATCTTTACCGTTACCACCGTTTTAAGCCTCATCACGATCCCCGCGCTCATCGCGCTGTACGGGATGATCTAGGAGGCGATCTTCATGAAACAGCTCCAATCCCGCCACATCATGCTCATCGCCGCCCTCTGCGGCATGATGAGCAACTGCCTCGGCGTCCTGTTCAACGTCGCAGGCCTGTATTTCAACCCCATCGCCGCCGACTTCGGCATCGGGCGGGGCGACGTGAGCATGGCCCACACCATCGCGTCCCTGGGATGCGCCGTTGGCGGCATCACCGGCGCCTGGGCAGCCAAACATATGAAGCTGCGGCCGATCACGCTCCTCTGCGCCATCGTTTTCGCAGGCAGCACCGCGCTGCTGGCCTTCACGAACTCCATCTGGCCCATGTATCTCCTGAGCGTATTCCGGGGCGTTGCGGCAGGTACCGCCGGCACCGTGCTGGTGACCATCGTCATCAACAACTGGTTTACGGGCAAGGTCGGTCTTATGACCAGCCTCATCTTCTGCAGCGCGGGCATCTCCGGCGCCATCCTGTCCCCCATCCTGTCCGCCGTCATCGAAAGTGCGGGCTGGCGGGCCGGCTATCTGGCCATGGCTGCCTTTATCGTGCTGTTCTATCTGCCCGGCATCCTGTTCCCCCTGGGGATCAAACCGGAAGATGCAGGCTACGACGTACTGGTGTTGGGCGGCGGAGCCGCCGGGGCGAAAGCACCCGCCGGTGACCCGGCCAAACCCGGCAAAGTCGATCCGGCCCTGTACGTGCTCATCCTGATCTACGCCTGCATCGCTTCCGCCGCCACGGCATATATCCCGCATTTCTCCGGCATCGCCGACAGCTACGGGCAGACCGCAGCCGTGGGCTCCGCCATGGTGTCTGCCGCGATGATCGCCAACACCTTCGGCAAACTGGCCTATGGATGGCTCACCGACCGCATCGGCATCCAGAAGAGCGTGTGGATCTGGGGCGCTATGGTGATCGCCGGCATCGTCATGCTGATGCGCATCCATTCCGGCGCCATGCTGTACGCAGCTGCCTTTATGATCGGTCTGTGCTACTCCCTGTCTTCCGTGGGCACGGCGCTGCTCTCCCGCGACATCTTTGGCATCGCGACCCATGCGAAGGTCTACCCCTCCATCAACATGCTGAACACTCTCGCCAACGCCGCCATCACTTCCGTGATCGGCTTTATGTACGACGCTTCCGGCAATTACAACGGCGCGCTGCTTCTGTTCCTGGTCGGCGAGATCGTACTCATGCTGGCGACCACGCTGTCGTATAGGCGGGCGGCGTAAAACTATTTAGAGCAAATATCAAACGGGGACGGTCATCTGTCTCACGGGCCCTGAGCTTGTCGAAGAGCTGAGATAGAGGACCGTCCCCGTTGACACTCTTTGACACTTATCAATTCTTCCCGTCCAAACTGCACATCGCCCCATTGGTCTCCTTAAAAACGACAGGAAGTCCTTTTTCCTTCAGGATGGCTTCCCAATCGAGTTCGATGGAGCCATCTTCTTTTACGATGGCGGGAATGGCGACAGAGCCGCGCGCCTTGCAGACCGCTTTTTCCAGTTCGTGGCGCATCGTTATGGGCAGGATGACCCGGTAAAATTATAAAGCAATTAAAAGACCCGATCCCTGCAATAGGGGTCGGGTCTTTCATTCGATTTCAACGGTATTCGCCTTTTCCACGACTATTCCCAATTCAACTCCAATTCCTTCTTTTTCTGTGCACAATCGGTCAGGTACAGGTTCATAAGCGTCTGATACGGAATGCCGCAGCGCTGCGACATCTCCTTGAAATAGTCAATCGTATCGTTGTTGATGTTGATGGTGATCTGCTTTTTCAGGTACTTGACGTAAGGGTTCCTTCTGGGATTTAGTTTTTCGATATCGTACTCGTCTCTCATAGCGTCTCCTAAATCATATGCTTTTGATAGATCTTTGCCTCCGCTTTTGAAGCCTTTCGCGCAGAAATGATACGGATCACATTCTCTGAGCGTTCACAATGGATCACAACGCACAACTTCCCATAAGAGGATAATCCTATGATTAAAAACCGATCTTCTTGAAAAGAATGTTCCGGATCATCAAATACGATGGCAAGTTCATCAAAGAAAACAGTTGCAGCTTCTATAAAGCTAATGCCATGTTTCTTGACATTGCTTCGATTCTTATTCTCATCCCACTCAAATGATAATTGTTTCATAATTATTATATACTTATATTAGTTCTCAGTCAACACAAGAATTCTGTGCTGCCATTATCCCACAAATTGCCATAAGTTGTCAACCATTTATTGTCTTTACTTGCATATTTTCCCATTATAAAACCCCCGGGCTACATCGGCCCAGGGGTTCGTTTCTGAGTTCTTATTCTACTAAGCTGTCCAGCGGATCAGCACCCCGTGCCATCCAAACTGCACATGGCGCCGTTCGTCTCCTTGAAGACGACAGGCAGTCCTTTTTCCTTCAGGATGGCTTCCCAATCCAGTTCGATGGAACCGTCTTCCTTTACGATAGCGGGAACACCGACAGAACCACGCTCCTTGCAGGGCGCGAACACCGCTTCGCTGTCACGGAGCTTGAGGAATTCTTTCAGTTCCGCCATGCTGCCGGTGATGTTAACTTCTTCGTAGGCGATGCCGTGGGCATCGAAATTCGCCTTGCACTCCCGGCAATCCGGGCACAGAGGGCTGCTGTAGATCTTGTACATTCTTTTCTTGCCTCCTTTTCTGCAGTTAACTGAAAGGGACGGTTCTCTTTCGATCAAAATGATCTAAAGAGAACCGTCCCCAATAGTTCATTACTTGCTTTCTTCTTCTGCCTTGTGAGCTTCGATGATCTTCTGAGCCAGCTGGCCGGGAACTTCTTCGTAGCGGTCAAACGACAGCGTGAAGGAACCTCTGGCCTGGGTCATGGCGCGCAGATCGTTGGCATAGCTGAACAGTTCAGCCTGCGGTGCTTCGGCGTGGAGCAGAGTCTGTCCGACCTGGGGTTCCATACCGAGAACGATGCCGCGGCGGGTGGGCAGGTCGCCCATAACGGCGCCTACGTAATCCTCAGGAACGAGGATATCCAGCTTCATGATGGGTTCGAGCAGGCAGGGCTTGGCTTCCTGGATACCCTTCTTGAAGGCGAGAGAAGCGGCGATCTTGAAGGACATTTCGTCGGAGTCTACCGCGTGGTAGGAACCGTAGTACAGAACAGCCTTGATGTTCTGGCACTTGCAGCCGGCGAGGGGGCCCTTCTCCATGCATTCGCGCAGACCTTTTTCAACTGCGGGAATGAACTGCTTGGGTACGCAGCCGCCGACGGTGGCATCTTCGAATTCGAACTCTTCGGTGGACGGGCTGAAGCGGATGTAGCAGTCGCCGTACTGGCCGGAACCGCCGGTCTGCTTCTTGTGCTTACCCTGAACGTCGGAGTTGCCCTTGATGGTCTCTCTGTAAGCAACCTTCTGGGGAACGACTTCGACGCCTGCGCCATAGCGGTCTTTCAGCTTAGCCAGCAGGATGCCGGTCTGCAGATCGCCCTGGGTGCCCAGCAGGGACTGGCGGGTCTCGACGTTTCTCTCGAAGCTGAAGGAAGGATCTTCTTCCTTGAGCTTGGCGATGCCGGCAGCGACCTTCGCATCGTCGCCCTTCGCCTTGGGCTCGATGGCGGTGAACAATGTGGGCTGCGGGAATTCGATCTTGGGCAGCTTGACCTGGTTGGCCTTGTCGCACAGGGTGTCGCCTGTCTTGGTCACCTGGAGCTTGCCGAGGGCTACGATGTCGCCGGGCTTGACTTCGGGAGCTTCGCCCTGGGTCTTGCCGCGCAGGAAGAACATGGAGCCGAGCTTTTCGTCCTTTTCCGCTTCGGGGTTGTAAACGATCATGGCCGGGGTCAGCTTGCCGCGGATGACCTTGGCCAGGGAGATCTTGCCGAGGAACGGATCGGCGATGGTCTTGAAGACGTAAGCGCAGACCGGGCCGTCTCCGTAAGCAACGGTGCCGTCCTCTGCTTCGACTTCGCCGCCGGGAGCGGGAACATACTTGATGCAGTTGTCCAGAACTTCCTTAATGCCCTGTTCCTTGATGGCGGAGCAGCACATGATGGGGCAGATGTCGCCGTTGGCGATACCGGTCATCAGACCCTTGTTGAATTCCTCATCGGTAAATTCTTCGCCTTCGAAGAACTTTTCCATCAGAGCCTCGTCGGTCTCGGCGATGGCTTCGTTCAGGGCGTCCTTGTCGTCCAGCGTAACGACGGAGGTGCCGAACTTGCCCTTCAGCGCTTCGATGACCTCGTCCAGGTTAACGTTTTCCTTGTCGGTCTTGTTGACGACGAAGAATCTGGGAACGCCGAACTTCTGGCAGTTTGCCCAGGCCTTCTCTGTACCGACCTGGATGCCGGAGGATGCATCTACGAAGATCGCGGCAGCCTCAGCAGCCTTTAAAGCGGAGTTGACTTCGCCTACGAAATCGAAAACGCCCGGCGTGTCGAGGAAGTTGATCTTGACCTTGTTGTACTCGACGGGAACGATGGACAGGGAGATGGAATAGCCTTTTTCGATCTCCATCTTGTCGAAGTCGGATACGGTGTTGCCGTCCTCGACTTTGCCCATTCTGCTGATGACACCGGTCTCCTTGAGGCAGGCTTCCAGGAAGGTGGTCTTACCGGTGCCGCCGTGGCCAAGGAGGGCGATGTTTCTGATGTTGCTGGTGTTGTAGCCTTTCATATTGGGAACATCCTCCTAAAAAATTAGTGAACAGTTATTGACGTAACGATTTATTTTATCATAGAACGCCGTTCTTTGGGAACGGGTTTTCTTCTGTGACCCTTAGAAATCTGCGCTTCTCGGCGTTCTGGGGAACGGCAGCACGTCGCGGATGTTGGAAACGCCCGTCAGGTACATGATCATCCGTTCGAAGCCAAGGCCGTAGCCGGAGTGCTTTACGCCGCCGTACTTGCGCAGTTCGAGGTACCACCAGTAGGTGTCCAGGTCCATGCCGAGCTTTTCGATCTTGCCCTTCAGCACGTCGTAGCGCTCTTCTCTCTGGGAGCCGCCGACGATCTCGCCGATGCCCGGGACCAGCAGGTCGCAGGCTGCGACGGTCTTGCCATCCTCGTTCTCTCTCATGTAGAACGCCTTGATCGCGGAGGGGTAGTTCGTCAGGAACACGGGCTTCTTAAAGACTTCCTCGGTGAGGTATCTCTCGTGCTCGGACTGCAGATCCATGCCCCAGCCGGTAACGGCATATTCGAACTTTCTGCCGCCTTCGACCGCCTTTTCCAGGATGTCGATGGCTTCGGTGTAGGTGAGCCGCACAAAGTCGTTGGAAACGACGTTGTCCAGTCTGGCCAGCAGTCCCTTATCCACAAAGCTGTTGAAGAAGTTCATCTCTTCCGGGCAGCGCTCCATCACGAAGTTGATGATGTACTTCACCATCTCCTCGATGAGATCCATCATCTCGGGCAGCTCCATAAACGCGATCTCCGGCTCGATCATCCAGAATTCGGAGGCGTGGCGCGCGGTGTTGGAGTTCTCTGCGCGGAACGTGGGTCCGAACGTGTAGACGTTCTTGAACGCCAGTGCGAAGATCTCCGCCTCCAGCTGGCCGGAAACGGTGAGGTTTGCGGATTTGCCGAAGAAGTCCTGGGAGAAGTCGGCCTTGCCGTCTTCGGTCTTGGGAACGTTGTCGAGGTCGAACGTCGTAACGTGGAACATCTCGCCGGCACCCTCCGCGTCGGACGCGGTAATGAGAGGCGCATGGGCATAGACGTAACCCTTATCCTGGAAGAACTTGTGGACCGCATAAGCGGCAACGCTGCGGACGCGGAACACCGCGGAGAACAAATTGGTCCTCGGACGCAGGTGCTGCTGGGTGCGCAGGTATTCCAGGCTGTGGCGCTTGTTCTGGATCGGATAATCCGGATCGGAAGGCGCTGCGACGGTCACCTCGGCCGCCTTGATCTCGAAGGGCTGCTTCGCCTCCGGCGTAAGCACGAGCGTGCCCTTTACCACCAGCGCGGTGGACAGCGGCAGCTTCGCCACTTCTTCGAAATTGCTGAGGAACTCCTTTTCGTATACGATCTGAACAGACTTGAAGAAGGTTCCGTCGTTCAGCTCGATAAACCCGAAAGCGTTGGAGTTGCGGTTGTTTCTGATCCAGCCGCACACTTCGATCTGTTTATCGGCATATGCAGCCGGATCCTTGAAAATAAGTCTGAGTTCTGTCATGGTTCTTGCCTTTCTCAACTCACGATAAGTTACAGGTGCGGATATCGCACCACACTTAATAATAGCGTACTTGCGTCCTTCTAACAAGCGGAATTTATGGTAAAATGAGCACATGGGGACGGTTCTCCCCCGTTCATTTTCCCGTCAAGGAGACATCATGAGAAAACTAACCTTTCTGCTGGCGGCTGTGCTCCTGTTTTGCACCGCCGTGCCGAGTTACGCCGCAGGTCCCGAGACGGCTGCTGCGACGAAAAACACCGGTTCTCCCTACTTCGTCATGGTGAACCGGAGAGCCGCGACAACGACGGTATACGGCCTCGACGACAACGGCTATTACAGCATCCCCGTGCGCGCCATGGTCTGTTCCACGGGACGGGCCGGCTTTGACACGCCGCCCGGCACCTTTACGGTCTCGAACCGCGCGGCCTGGATGTACATGGTGGACGGGAGCTACGGGCAGTACGCCACCCGCTTCAACGGCGCCATTCTGTTCCACTCCGTCTGCTATAACCGGCGCGATCCCTCCACCCTGATGACTTACGAATACAACATGCTGGGCGGCTACGCCTCCCGGGGCTGCGTACGGCTGCAGACCGCCGACGCCAAGTGGGTGTTCGACAATATTCCGGCGGGCACGAAGGTCGTGGTCTACGATGCGGATACTCCGGGGCCCCTGGGCAAACCGGACACGCTGGTGACCCAGATAGCGGACGCCCAGATCAACGGCTGGGATCCCACCGATCCCCGCCCGGAAAATCCCTGGCGATCGGTGTTAGGCGATAAGGCCGGCACGTCCTCCGCGTATCTCGGCATGCCGTTCCGCGACGTGCGGGCGACGGATCCGTTCTACAGCCAGGTGCTGGCCATTTACCGGGCCGGCAAGATGGCAGGCACGGACGGAACGCATTTCTCCCCGCAGAAGTATCTGACGTACGCCCAGGCACAGATCCTGGCGAAAAACGAAGCGAAAAGAGAGATCGCCTTGCCGCTTCCCGAGGGAGCCGGCTTGCAGGATCCGGTCCCTAAGAGCATGTTCGCTCTGTACCTCTGGGCAGCTGCAAACCTTCCGCCGCAGAGCTCCGCAGATCCCGACAACTGCAGCGGCTCAGGTGCCAAGAAGATCGATCTCGCCGATCTTCTTGCCGGCGCGCCCGCTTCTGCCCCGCTCACCCGCGCGGAAGCCGCCGAAATGTTGGTAAAATATATATCAAAATAAAACAACGGCAGGCGTTTTGCCTGCCGTTTTACTATTCTTCTTTCTTAAACACGGCCTTCCCCAGACCGCAGACCGGGCACATGTACAGACCTTTTATCTCTTCGAAGGGGGTGCCTGGCGCGACTTTGTTGGCCGGGTCACCGATCTCGGGATCGTAGACATAGCCGCAGGCGCCGCAGACGTACTTGGCGGGTTTGTTTTCCATGGGTCTCCCCTTTCTATTCCTGGATGTCCGGCTTGCCGGGATTGGCCTTGCCGTTCAGCTCCACGACCTTTAAACGCGCAAAGCAGGTGTGGGGAACGCTCGCCAGATTGTAAGGCGCGGTCTCCGTCTCCGGATAGCGGGCCATGACGACCTTGGCGGCCTCGAACGCGTCGTCGCCTTCCATAAATTCGATCTCGGCGTTGCCTGCCACGCTGCGGTAGATGGTGGTGCAGTCCTTCTTTTCGGGCATCACCTTGATGCCTTCGTTGACCTCCATGAAGAACCCGCACTTCTTGTTCTTCTGCATCAGTTCGTACTTGCGGCCGGCCTTGGCGCCGTGGATGTAGAAATATACCTGTTCGCCCTCCACTTTATAGGCGAAATTCACCGTCACCACATAGGGATAAGGCTCGTCGGCCAGCGCGATGTGGATGATGGGGCATTCGTCGATGATGCTGACGATGCGGTTAAAATCTGTTACCTGTCTGTCTTTTCTTCTCATACAAAAACCTCCCTGAGCGGCATGACCCACCCAGGGAGTAGTATATCATAATCCAATGCGCTAAATAAACTCGAACCAGCTGCCCATGCCCTTTTCGAGCGCAACTTTGTAGATGGCTTCCGCGGTGGTGTTGTCCTGGATGCCCATGCCGGTCGTATCGAAGATCGTGATCTCCTCATCGTTATCGCGGCCGGACTTCTTTCCGAGCACCAGTTCGCCGATCTCGCCGTAGATGTCTTCTTCTTTGAGGCAGCCCGCCTGGATCGCATTGCGGGTCTCACCTCTGGCCAGGCACTGCGCGATGGAATCGCAGACGACCTTAGACGCCATGCCGAAGATCTCCGGCTCCATCTCCTGCTTGCCGGCGCCGTCCACGCCGACTTCCACGATGTGGGTGCCCGGGCGGATCCATTCCTTCTTCAGGTATGCTTCCCGGGAAGGTGTCGGACAGATCAGGATATCCGCGCCCTGGCAAGCCTCCTCCACGGAGGCGCATTCGACCGCTTTGGCGCCGGTCTCCCGCTCCACGTCGGCTTTGTAAGCAGCCATCAGTTCGGGCGTTCCGAACTTGTCGTAGAAGCGGACTTCCGTAATGTCTCTCACCTTCGCCAGCGCGAAGATCTGCATGCGGGCCTGTGCGCCTGCACCGAACACGGCTGCCACGTGGGCATCTTTTCTGGCCATGTATTTGCAGGAGATCGCGCCCGCCGCGCCGGTGCGGATGCCGGTGATCAGAGAAGCATCCATGATCGCCAGCGTGCCGCCGGTCTCGCCGTCGCCCAGGATGACGTTGCCCATCATGTTGGGCAGCTTGCTGCCGTCCGCTGCCGCGAACTTGCCGGGCCCTTTGATATTATCCTTAAACAGTCCCACCGTCTTGATGGAGAACATGTGGTTTGCGTGGTTGTAGCAGGACTTTACGTCGGATTCGGCGTTGTGCTCGGGGATCTCCATGCCCTGGATGGGAGGCTGCTCCACCTGGCCCTGCTGATACGCCTTGTACGCTTCTTCTACGGCGACGATCACGTCGTCCATGGATACTGCATTCTGCACGTCGGTCTTGGAAAGCAATAATGTCTTCATATTCGTATCCTTTCTGTGGGTCAAAGAACCGTCCCCACCGTTCCGGAAACTATTCGATCTTGAGCGCTGCAGCCGCCTTCTCCAGCAGATCGGGGATCTCCAGATGCTGCGGGCAGACCTCCATGCAGGCGCCGCATTTGATGCACTCGATGGCCTTGGCCTTGCCGCGGCTGTTCACCTGGAAATCCAGATCGCCCTTGGCCTTATCCATGTTGTCGTAGACCGTCAGGGTGTTGAAGGCGTTAAAGGTGCCGGAGATGCCGACGTTCATGGGGCACACCTTCGCGCAGTAGTTGCAGGTGGTGCAGGGCACGATGGGGATGGCTTCCATGGCGGCGCGGGCTTTGTCCAGGGTCACTTTCTGCTCGGGCGTGAGCCCTTCAAAATCCTTCATGAAGGACAGATTGTCCTCCATCTGTTCCACGTTGCTCATGCCGGACAGCACCGCCAGCACGCCGGGCAGATCCGCAGCGAAGCGCACAGCCCAGGAAGCGCAGGACGCCTCGGGATCGGCTTCTTTAAAGATATCCGCCACCTGCTTGGGCGGGTTCGCCAGCAGGCCGCCCTTGACGGGCTCCATGATGACCACGGGCTTGTCGTACTTGCGGCACAGCTCGTAGCAGAGGCGCGACTGGATGCGGGGGCTCTCCCAGTCCGCGTAGTTGATCTGCAGCTGCACGAACTCGATCTCCGGGTGCGCCTGCAGGATGGGTTCCAGCACTTCCGCCTTGTCGTGGAAGGAAATGCCGATATGTTTGATCAGGCCCTCCGCCTTCTTCTCCTTGACGAAGGACCACATGTCGAAATCGTCGTAGAACTTCGTGCGGTGCTCGCCCAGGTTGTGCAGCAGATAGTAGTCGAAATAGCCGGCGCCGCTGCGCTCCAGGGACGTCTCGAACTGCTTCATCGCGTCTTCGCGGGTCTCGCACTTGATCCACGCAGCCAGCTTCGTAGCCACGGTGTAGTTCTCTCTGGGATGCCGCTCGATGAGGGCCTTGCGCATCGCTTCTTCGCTGCCGTTGTAGGCCCAGGCCGTATCAAAATAGGTGAATCCTGCTTCGAGGAACTTGTCCACCATGATGCAGGTCTGTTCGATATCGATCTCGTCCCCCTTCTTGGGCAGACGCATCAGACCGAAGCCCAGCTTCTTCTGGTTGCTTACCGAAAAGTTATCCATCTTTCGCCTCCTTAAAAAATGTTAAACCGTATTGTAATTGTAACATAAAAATGATTGACTTTTACCCCCATATATCGTACCCTTCTCTTGCCCTTTAAATCCCACAGAAATCAACGGAGGAGGAGACGCATGATCGAGATCAGACATCTGCGCAAAGAATACGAAGACACGACGCCTCTGAAGGACGTGAACGCGGTCATCAACAGCGGCGACATCATCGCCGTCATCGGGCCGTCTGGCACGGGTAAATCCACCCTTCTACGGTGCATCAACATGCTGGAGACGCCCACGTCGGGGCAGATCATCGTGGATGGTCAGATCATCAACGACGGCAAATGCGATCTCAACGAAGTCCGCAAGAAGATGGGCATGGTGTTCCAGTCCTTCAACCTGTTCGGACATCTTACCGTTATCGAAAATATCATGAACCCGCAGATCACCCTGCTGGGCCGCAGCCGCCAGGAGGCCTACGAAAAGGCCATGGACCTGCTGTCCAAGGTCGGTCTGTCCTCCAAGGCGCTGGCTTATCCGGACGAGCTTTCCGGGGGTCAGCAGCAGCGTATCGCCATCGCCCGCACGCTGGCCATGGATCCGGAGATCATCCTCTTCGACGAGCCGACGTCGGCGCTTGACCCCTCCATGATCGGCGAAGTCCAGTCCATCATCCGCATGATCGCCAAGACCGGCCGCACGATGATGATCGTCACCCACGAGATGGATTTCGCAAAGAAGATCTCCAACCGGGTCTGGTACATGGACGAAGGCGGCATCTACGAAGAAGGCACACCCAAGCAGATCTTCGAGAATCCGCGGCAGTACAACACCAAGAAATTCATCCAGAGACTCTCCACCCTCAGCTACCGCATCGAGTCCGACGAGTTCGACTTCGAACCCGTCATCGACGAACTGCAGGCTTACGCGGAGAAGCTGCTCATCGAGAACGAGAGAACATCCAAGCTGCAGCTGGCGCTGGAAGAGATCTGCGTCAACAACCTGTTCGAGCTCAACCGTGAGCCGAACATCTACGCCCAGATCGACTACTCCGAAAAGAGCGACGTGCTGTCCCTGGAGCTCAAGTATTCCGGCGAACACTTCGACCCGAGAGATTCGGACAACGAGCTGTTCAACAACATTCTGGCGGAGCCCACCACCGAGCTGGTGGATGAAGAGATCATCAACTCGCCGAAATGGTACAACAACCACACCAAGATCAGCTTCAGATGGGAGGATTAGGAGACATGAAAAAGAATATCGCAAAGTTTTCTTCCCTGCTGCTGGCCGCAGTGCTCCTTCTGACAAACCTGGCCATGCCGGCCGCCGTATTTGCGGAGCAAGCGCCCACTAAGAACGGCATCACCTCCATCGAGGAGCTGAACGGCAAAGACCTGGGCGTCCAGACCGGCGTTCTGTACGAAGACCACATCAAGGACGACCTGGAGGGCGAGACCTGGTACTACTACAAGATGCCCAACGACATGATCCCGGCGCTGGAATCCAACAAGATCGCAGCCTACCTGATCGAAGAAGTTGGCTTCTACGCCCAGCGCTTCGAGCATCCCGAGCTTGTGCGGCTGGAAGAGCCTGTAGGCGTTTCGGATTTCGCCGTCATCGTGGGCAACAACGACAAGCAGGACAGACTGTTCGCCGAACTCCAGGAATTCATCGCCCAGGGCCGGGAGAACGGCTGGCTGGACAAGCTGTATGACTACTGGGTCATCAACTGGAATCCCAACACCTGCGTCATCGAAACGATCCCCGAGACCACCGGTGAGAACGGCACCGTATCCATCGCCATCGAAGGAGGCTACGAGCCCTTCTCCTTCGAGAGCAACGGCGAATTCTCCGGCTACGACGTGGAATTCATGATGAACTTCTGCGCAGCCTATGGTTACAACTGGGAGTTCCACGCCATGGAGTTCGACTCCATCGCGCCGGCCGTCATCGCGGGCAAATACGACTTCGGCATGAACATCGTCGTGGATGAAGAGCGCGCGGAAGCCTCCGTGCTGACCGATCCGTACTACAGCTGCGACATCGTGTTCGTGCTGGAGGGGGTCACCGAGGACGGCGTCCACTTTATGGACGGCATTAAGGACAGCTTCTACAAGACCTTTATTAAGGAGGACCGCTGGAAACTCTTCGCCCAGGGCATCGGCACCACGCTGCTCATCACCCTGTGCTCCATCGCCTTCGGCACGCTGTTCGGCTTTGCGGTCTACATGCTCTGCCGCCACGGCAATCCGCTGGCCAACCGCGTGATGAACGTCTTCGACGGCTTTATCCACGGCATTCCGACGGTCGTGTTCCTGATGATCCTCTCGTTCGTCATCTTCGCGAACTCGTCCCACATTACCGCCATCTCGATCCTGGGCTTTACCCTCATCTTTGGCTGCAGCATGTTCGACATGCTAAAGGTGGGCAACAACGCGGTGCACAGAGGACAGGCGGAGGCCGCGAAGGCGCTGGGCTACAGTGACACCCAGAGCTTCTTCAAGATCCTGCTGCCCCAGGCGGCGCAGCACTTCCTGCCGATCTACAAGAACGACGTCATCTCCCTCATCAAGGAGACATCCGTCGTCGGCTACATCGCCGTTATGGACCTTACGAAGATGGGCGATCTGGTGCGCAGCCGCACCTATCAGGCCTTCTTCTCCCTCATCGCGGTGGCCATCATCTACTTCATCCTGGAGTGGATCCTGATCTCGGTCGTCACCCGCGTGCAGATCTCCATCGATCCGAAGCGGCGCGCCAAGTCCAAGATCCTGGAAGGGATAAGGGAAGTGGAATAGCACAGATATCCCAGCATTACAAAACCGCGCATCGAAAGGTGCGCGGTTTTTGGTTGCGTCGGTCTGTTTTCAGCGGCTACGGTGACCCAAAGATCGATGGGTCACTGTAAAACCGTGCCCCACAGGCCAAAACTGCCCCATGGGTCCCCGTAATTTGCCATTTTCCGTGACCCACAGCCTATAAACCGCTCCGGGGTCAATAGGGTAGAGTGATGGTTTCCCATCACCCTCCCGTTGCACCGTACATACGGTTCTCGTATACGGCGCTACATCAACGTAGAGTCAAGTATTAACTCAGATAATACGCTAAAGGAT
>Ga0256404_1001360_pt1 | contig 59722 bp, 54 predicted proteins | sample RumenRJG_01DNA_FD_185990 | JGI IMG/M metagenome (GOLD analysis project Ga0256404, IMG submission 185990) | Bovine rumen microbial communities from Lethbridge, Alberta, Canada - RJG_01 | ecosystem: Host-associated > Mammals > Digestive system > Stomach > Rumen | place: Canada: Alberta | collected...
TGTTTTTATGCTGTTAACAGACCCCAAACGCCGCCCCCAATTCCCGCCCCCAAACGCCGGGGGAGATGATGGAAGAAGGTCTAGGATTTGTATGGATTTTTAGACCCCAAAGAAAGTCGGAGTACCGATTCGGCACTGGGGGTTTTCCCTACCTAATGGCAGGGTAGGCTGTTCGGCATCCTATCGACTGTCCAGCCATTTGCAGATGTAGTATGAAACCACATTCGCCATAACAGCGATAAAGAACGCACTAATGCTGCTCATCTCCGGATCACCTCCTTTCTTTTTCAGTCCGGAGGGGTGGATGCTTGTGATTCTATTATATGGTAAAATTGATAAAAATCAACTAAAATATACCAATCAGTGGATTACTAGAAAACCAGCCTTCGGGCTGCTTTTCGGCTATAATAGACCTATGGACCAAAAGGCAACGTTAACAGCCGCCCGGCGCATCGCGCAGCTGGCGGCGGAGCGCGGCGGCCGGGCCTACTTCGTGGGCGGCTGCGTGCGCGACAAATACATGAAAAAAGAGTCCAAAGACGTGGACATCGAGGTCCACGGACTGGAGCCCCAGACCCTCTGGGAACTGCTGCAGCAGGTGGGCGAGCCCGCCGTGTTCGGCGAATCCTTCGGGGTCTATTCGCTGCGTCATCTGAATCTGGACATCGCCATGCCCAGAAGAGAGCATGCGGTTGGGCGGGGTCACCGGGATTTTGCCGTAAGCGTTGACCCCCACATCGGCCCCAAAGAAGCCTCCCACCGCCGGGATTTTACCGTGAACGCCATGATGGAGGACGTGCTGACAGGAGAATTGATCGACCCCTGGAACGGCCTTGCGGATCTGAAAGCGGGCATCCTGCGCCACGTGGACGACAACAGTTTTCCCGAAGATCCGCTGCGAGTGCTGCGGGCGGCCCAGTTTGCGGCGCGGTTCGAATTCGAAGTCGCACCGGAAACCGTCGAACTATGCCGGGGCATCGATCTCTCCGCGCTCTCCATGGAGCGGGTGGAAGGGGAACTCAAAAAGGCGTTGCTGCAGAGCCGAAAGCCTTCCATCTTCTTCGAAGTGCTGCGGGAGATGGAGCAGCTGGAGCCCTGGTTTGCGGAGCTCAAGTCCCTCATCGGACTGCAGCAGGACCCCATCTATCACCCGGAAGGGGACGTCTGGGTGCACACCATGGAGGTGGTGGACCGGGGCGCTGCCAGAAGGGACAAGGCGGAGCAGCCCTACGCCTTTCTTCTGCTGTGCCTGTGCCACGACCTGGGCAAGACGACGACTTCTGCGGTCTCGCACAAAGACGGCCGCATCCACTCCTATGATCATGAGACGGAAGGGCTGCCCCTCGTGGAATCCCTGCTGCAGCGGATCTGCAGCGAAAAGGCCGTGCGCGCTTACGTACGGAACATGGTGCCCCTGCACATGAAGCCCAACGTGGCGGCTTACGCGCGGCCTTCGGTCAAGTCCACGAACCATCTGTTCGACGGCGCGGAAAGTCCTTTAGACCTCATCTGGTTTGCGGAGGCCGACCGGCCGGACTTTGCAGGAAAGGACGAATTTCACGGCGATACGGCGTTCCTCATGGAGCGCCTTCGCATCTATCGGGAGACCATGGCGAAGCCCTTTGTGGCTGGCCAGGATCTGATCGATGCGGGGCTCACCCCCGGGAAGGACTTCTCCGAGCTTTTGGCCTACGCCCACAAACTGCGCCTCGCCGGCATCGAAAGGTCGTCCGCTCTGAAACAGACCCTCGCCTATGCCCGCAAATTGGGGTATAATAGGGCGGAAAAGGAAGGGGTAAACGAGATATGAATAAAAAGTTTGTAAAAGCAGCCGTCAGCCTGGTCCTGTTTGTCCTCACCATCGTGTTAGTGAAGACGGTGGACGTGGCAGCGGTGGGGCCGGCGAACACCCAGATCGGGCTGTCCCATTTGAACGCCAGCTTCCATAACATTATCGGCACGCACATGTTTCTGTACCAGGCGACGAATCTGCTGGGCTTTTGGGCCATCCTGTGCGGCTGCATCTTTGCCGTCATCGGCGTCGTGCAGCTGGTGCAGCGCAAGAGCCTGGCCAAGGTAGACAAGAAGATCCTGGCGCTGGGCGGCCTGTTCGTGGTCACCGGCATTCTGTACGTGCTGTTCGAGAAGGTCGTCATCAACTGCCGGCCCATCCTGATGGAGGGCGAAACGGTGCCGGAGGCGTCGTTCCCGTCGTCCCATACGGTGCTGGCGGTGGTCATCTTCGGCAGCATCGCCATGATCCTCAGAGATTATCTGAACGATAAAAAACTGGCGTCCACGCTGCAGAACGTGTGCCTGGTGCTGATGGCCGTCGCCGTGCTGGGGCGCCTCTTCAGCGGCGTGCACTGGCTGACGGACATCCTGGGCGGCCTGTTCCTGAGCTTCGCGCTGCTGCAGGCATTTTCCGGCGTGCTGGATAGGCTCGAGGATGCTGCGGTCAAAGAAAAAGCGGAAGAATAACGCAAGATACAACAAAGCCCGGGGCGAAATGCTCCGGGCTTTTCACATGCCGTTATTTCGGGTCAGGCAGCCTTACAGGCAGGCCTTCAGGATCTCGACGATCTGGGCGGGCGTAAGCACTCTCCAGCCGTTGAGGGTCTCCTTGCCGTTGCATGCCTTCTTGGCCATCACTTCCAGGTTCTCCTCGCCGATGCCGATCTCGGTGAGCGTGGACTTCAGACCAAGCTTGTGGAAGAAGAAATCTTCCAGGCATTCGATGCCCTTCAAGGCGGCTTCCTTGTCGGGCAGAGAAGCGTCCACGCCGAAGACGTTCACGGCGAATTCCTTCATCTTGGGCGCCGTGGTGTCGTCCAGCACGTAGCGCATCCAGCGCGGGGTGACGATGGCCAGGCCCAGACCGTGGGTGATGTCGTAGATGGCGGACAGCTCGTGCTCGATCATGTGGTTGGTCCACTCGCAGTTGCACAGAGCGCCGGTAAAGCCGTTGATGGCCCAGGAGCTGGTCCACATCAGGTTGGCGCGGGCTTCGTAGTTCGTCGGATCCGCGATGGCGATGGGCGCATAGTGGATGACGGTCTTCATCATGCCTTCCTTGATGCGGTCCAGCATGTACATGCTGCCGTCGCCGTCCACGAAGTAGTCCTCCATGATGTGGGACAGGATGTCCGCGGAGCCGGAAGCGGTCTGGAACGCGCTCACGGAGTAGGTGAGGGTCGGGTCGAGGAAGGAAACGGCAGGGCGCAGGGCCGGGTTGCTGATGACCAGCTTCTGCTCGGTGTCCTTGTTGGAGATGACCCCTACAGGATCCATCTCGGAGCCGGTGGCTGCGAGGGTCAGGATCGAAACGATGGGCAGGCACTTGCCGATGGGCGCCTTATGGGTGGGCAGATCCCAGGCGTCGCCGTCGTAGAAGGCTGCCGCCGCGATGCCCTTGGCGCAGTCGATGACGGAACCGCCGCCGATGGCCAGGATGACGTCGATGCCTTCCTTCTTGCAGAGGTCGGCGCCGGCCTGGACGCTGGTCACCTTGGGGTTGGGCTCTACGCCGCCCTGCTCGAACCAGGTGAGGCCCGCTTCCTGCATGGAGGCGACTGCCTTGTCGAAGATGCCGTTCCGCTTGATGGAACCGCCGCCGTAAACGACCAGGACTTTCTTGCCGAAGGCTGCGAGCTCGGTGCCCAGCTGGCCCAGCTTGTCCGGTCCGAAGATGATCTTAGTGGGGATCTGATGGGTGAATTCGATCATGTGTCTGCTCCTTTATATGTTTACATAGAAATGGTTGACGGTCTTAACTTTTATATTATATCACTTATTCCCAGTACCTGCTGCGGCGCAGTCTGCGGATGAGGAAATACAGGCAGACTGCCGCGATCAGCACGGCGAGGGCCGCTGCCTCCACATAGATATGCGCCGGCATGCCGCCGGAGATCTTCAGTTCCTCCCACAGGTCTGCGATCATCTGCAGGGTCTCGGGGTCGAGGTCGCGGAAGCCGTTCTCGTCCAGCTCCTCCTTAAAGTTGAAGTCCACCGGATACAGGACTTCCATCACGTCTTCGCCCATCTCTTCGATGTATTCCTCGTCGGTGTAGACGATGGAGTTGGGGGAGGCGTAATAGATGAATTCCGCTGAGGCGACAGCCGGGTCACGCGTTAACATGTAGTTGATGAACAGCGCTGCGATCTCGGGGTTTTCGCTGTCCGCCGGCACGCACATGCAGTCCACGAACAGATTCGTCTTCTCCGGATAGAAGAACTCCAGGTCTTCGTTCACCTCCAGCATCGTAAAGTAGTCCCCGGCGTAGTAGGCCCCGATGGCCGCTTCGCCGGATTCCATCTTGTTGTAGATCTCGTCCATCACGTAGCTCTGGACCAGGGGTTTCTGCTCCAGCAGCTTCTCCAAACAGGCCTCCCATTCCGCGGGGTCCGTGGAATTCACGTTGTAGCCCAGCAGATACTGGGCTGTGGCGAAGCCGTCCCGGGAGTTGTTGAACTGCAGGATCTGCCCGGCATACTTCTCGTTCCAGAGCATGTCCCAGCCGGTCTTATCCTCCTCGTCCACCTTGTTGGCATTCGTGATGATCCCCACGCGGCCGTAGGTGTAGGGCACGCTGTATTCGTCCGTGGGGTCGTAGTACAGCCCCCGGAACTCGTCTTCGATGTAGTCGTAGTAGCACTCTGTGCCGTACTCTTCGCACACCTCCTCCAGGCGGATCTTGCCCAGAAGACCTTCCCGGATCATGCGCTCCACCATGTAGTCCGAGGGGAAGATGACGTCGTAGGCCGACGTGCCGCTGGAGATCTTGGCGTACATGTCCTCGTTGGAGGGGTAGGTGGTGTAGTAGATCTTCACGTCCCGGCCCGTCAGGTCCTTATAGTACTCCTGGAACCCTTCCAGGGAATCGAAGGTGCCCCGGGTGCCGTCCGCCAGGTATTCACCCCAGTTGTAGATGTAGAGCTCGTCGCGGCCACCGCCGGCAGCGCAGGCGGCCAGCAGCAGGCACAGCAGGGTGACCCCGAGAAACGCCAGAAACTTCTTACTCTTCAACCAGCTCACCCCTTTCCTTGCGCAGCCTGCGTTCTCTGCGCAGGTTCGCCCGCTCGATGGCCCGCTCCCTGCGGTCATCCGCACTGTCGGTAAAATTGTAGACGAGGAGCAGCACCAGCACCGCGAAGAAGATGATGGTGGAGAGCGAGTAGATGTTGGGCTTTACGCTCTTTTTTATCATCGAGTAGATGTGGATCGTGAGCGTCTCGTAACTGGAACCGCTGGTGAAGTTGCTGATGACGAAGTCGTCGAAGGACAGCGTAAACGCCATGATCATGGCTGTCCAGACGGAGGGCATGATGAAGGGCAGCTCCACCTTGAAGAAGGACTGCAGCGGCGTGCAGCCCAGATCCTGGGCAGCTTCGGGCAGGTTTTTATCCATCTGCCGCAGCTTAGGCAGGATGTTCAGGATAACATAGGGCAGGCAGAACGTGATGTGGGCGATCAGCAGCGTGTAGAACGACAGCGTGGTCTCCAGGTTGAGCATCCGCGCCGCGAACACGAACAGCAGCATGAGGGAGATACCGGTGACGATGTCCGGGTTCATCATGGGGATGTTCGTGACGGTCATCACTGCGCTGCGCAGCCGCTTGGAACGCATTTTGTGGATGCCCACCGCCGCCAGGGTGCCGATGACCGTGGCCAGCACTGCCGCCAGCACGGAGAGCACCAGGGTGTTGCGGAAGGCCTGCAGCGTGCCGTGGTCGCGGAAGATCTCCCGGTACCATTTGAGCGAGAATCCCTCCATCTGCGTCGTGGAATCGCCGCTGTTGAAGGAGATGAGCACCATCACGATGAGGGGCGCGTACAGGAACAGGAAGATGAGGCCCAGATAGACTTTGGAGAATACTTTCTTCACAGCATCGGTCTCCTTTCCATCGCGGTCTCTTCATCGGTAAAGCGGTTCATCACGGCCATGGACAGCAGGATGAGCACCATCAGCACCAGCGACAGCGCCGCGCCGAAGTGGAAGTTGATGGCGGTGCCGGTAAAGTAGCTCTCGATGGTGTCGCCGATGAGCTGAAAGCTCCCGCCGCCCAGCTTCTGGGAGATGTAGAAGGTGCTCACCGAGGGCACGAACACCATGGTGATGCCGGAGATGACGCCGGACAGCGACAACGGCATGATGACCCGGGTCATCACCTGGGCGTCGCTGCAGCCCAGGTCCTTTGCCGCTTCGATCAGCTTGGGATCTAGCCCTGCCATCACGGAATAGATGGGCAGCACCATGTAGGGGAAGAAGCAGAACACCATGCCGCAGATGACGGCGCCGGGGGTGTTGATCATGTGCACGGGATCGAGGCCGATCTTTGCAAACAGCGTGTTGATGACCCCTGTATCCTCTAACAGGGTCATCCAGGAATAGGTCGTGATGAGGAAGTTCATCCAAAGGGGCAGCATGATGAGCAGAATGACGATCTTCTGCCGCCGCTGCTTCATGGAGGCGATGAGATAAGCGAGGGGGTAGGCCAGCGCGAGGCAGATGACGGTCGCGATGAGGGCCAGACACAGGGAATTCAGGAAGATGAGGACGTAGTTGCCCGTAAACAGACGGGAGATGTTTTCCAGCGTAAAACCGCCTTCGGGATCCGTCAGGGTGTAGTAGAGAACGAACAGCAGCGGTGCGATGATGAACAGGATGCTCCACACCACGTGGGGCGCCGCTGCCAGGTTACCGGTGCGTCTGTTCTTCATTCTTCCAGCGCCTCCTCGTCGACGTTCTCGGACAGGAGCTCGTGCTCGAAGCTGTAGGATGAATAGTCGCCGAACAGGTCGGAGTATTCGGACTTTTTCATCACGTGGAAGGCGTCGGGCTCGATGTAGATGCCGATGCGGGAATCCGGCGCCACGTAGTCCGTGGTCTGGATCATCCACTTGAAGTGGTCGATCTCCACGATGATCTCGTAGTGCACGCCCATAAACGTTACCTGGGTCACCAGGCCGGTGAGCATGCCCTTCTCCGGGGCCACCACGTCCACGTCCTCGGGCCGGATGACCACGTCCACGGGCTCGTTCGCTTCGAACCCCTTGTCCACGCAGTCGAAGGTGTGGCCCGCCAGCCGGACTTTATAATCCTCGAGCATCACACCGTCCAGGATGTTGGATTCGCCGATAAAGTCCGCCACGTAGGCGTTGACGGGCTCGTTGTAGATGTCGATGGGTGCGCCTACCTGCTGGATCTCGCCGGCGTTCATGACGATCACCCGGTCGGACAGCGACAGCGCTTCCTCCTGGTCGTGGGTCACGTAGATGAAGGTGATGCCCGTCTGCTTGCGGATGTTCTTGAGCTCCTGCTGCATGTCCTTGCGCAGCTTAAGATCGAGGGCGCCCAGCGGTTCGTCCAGCAGAAGCACCCGGGGTTTGTTGATGAGGGCTCTTGCGATGGCGACCCGCTGCTGCTGACCGCCGGACAGCGTCGTAACGTGGCGCTTTTCGAAGCTGCTCAGGTTGACCAGGCGGAGCATCTCCTTCACCTGTTCCCGGATCTCTTCCTCCGGGCGTTTGGCCACCCGCAGGCCGAACGCGATGTTCTCGTAGACGTTTAAATGCGGAAACAGCGCGTACTTCTGGAAGACCGTGTTGACGTGCCGCTGGTAGGGCGGAAGCGCCGTAATGTCTTTCCCGTCGAAATACACGCTGCCTTTGTCGGGGTGTTCGAACCCTGCGATGATGCGCAGCGTTGTGGTCTTGCCGCAACCGGAAGGGCCCAGCATCGTAACGAATTCGTTGTCGTAGATGTCCAGGGAGATGTCGCTTAGGACTTTTTCGCCTCCGTAGGATTTACAGATGCCCTTCAGTTCGATGATCTTATGTTTTTCCAAAGCCCTTTACCTCAGAAAATGGCCTGCGCGGAGTGGTTCAGCAGGTCGTCCGCATAAGAGATGATCTTTTCCTTGGGGAGGGTCATCTCGGCGTCGGTCCATTCCTTGACCATCCCCATGATGCCGAAACTGACGTAGCTGAGGAAGTAGTTCAGCTGGATCTCGTCCCGGATCTGAAAACGTTCTCTGGCGTAGTCCAGACAATACTTGTAGATCAGGTTGTGCAGCTTATCCAGGAAACTGCTGGCGTTGCTGTTGCGAAGGAGCAGGGTGATCGTCTTGTACTTCTCCTGGATGAAATCCAGGATGGGGAGCAGCAGCGGCTCCAGGGATACGCCGGCGTGGAATTCCTCCAGATGCTGGTCCACGATCTGCTGCGCTTCGCTCAGGAGATCATCTTCGATGCTTTCCAGCAGGGCCTGGGTGTCCGGGTAGTGCAGGTAGAAGGTACCGCGGTTGAGGTCCGCGCTCTCCGTGATGTCTCTGGCCGAGATATCCTTGAACTTCTTCTCTTGCATCAGAGACAGAAGCCCTTCCTTCAGCAGTCTTCTCGATCGTTTTGCTCTTCTGTCATCGGTGTTTTTGTGCATGGTAATCACTTTCCTTCAACTTTTTCCACGATCTTCTGCGCTTCTGTAGAAGATCTCATACATCCATCTTTATTTATTCAAGCGATATTGACTAATCAACAGATGTTGATTATAATTGACATCGTTCTAAAAAGCAACATGTGTCTATAAAATAACAAATGTGAATTAAATTCACAAATGGAGGGAATATGAGAAAATTTTTGGCAGTGTGTCTTTCCGCTGCGCTGACCCTGACGAGCGTCGTCCCGGTCTTCGCGGAAGGAGAGATCGGAAACGGTGTGTACGCCACCTATGATGAAGCGTACTACGCAAATCTGGACTATTACGGCAACCTGAAGGATGCCAGCATGGTCAAGAGCTACATCTTAAACGGTGTCGATACCGTTACGGATTACGGCGAATACGACGCCATCAACAATTTGACGGATGGAACGGCGCCTACCGAAGAAGGCGGCGCCCACGTGTTCCGTTTCGGAGAAGATGCGCCCAGCCACTTCTATTTCGAAGGCAAGACGGACAAACCCTTCGAGGAGCTGCCCTGGACCATCACCGTCAGCTACAAACTGAACGGCGTGCCTACGAAGGCGGAAGATCTGGCGGGTAAGACCGGCATGATCGAGATCGACGTGGATGCCATTCCCCGGGAGACGGCATCCGAATATGCGAAAAACAATTACACGCTGGAAGTGATGGGCCTGTTCAACCAGGACGACATCCTGTCCCTGAACGCCCCCGGCGCCCAGGTACAGCTGATCGGCAACCTGCGGGCGGTCCTGTTCCTCGGACTTCCTGGTGAGGAAGAACATTTCGTGATCGAGGTCGGCGCGGAGGATTTCGCGTTCGACGGTCTTACGATGCTGATGGTGCCCGCCAATCTCGGCGCACTGGACCAGATCTCGGATCTGTCCGACAAGAAAGACCAGCTGGAAGACAACTATCATAAATTGGACAACAGCATCGATACGCTGCTGAACTCCTTCTCCGGCATGTCTGCCAGCCTGCGGGAGACCGCAGACGGACTGGACGAGCTCAACGAAGGCCGGGCGATCATTTCTGAGGATAAAGAAGGCCTGTACGGCCAGGCGGATACGGCGTTGAGCGACGTCGACACGCTGCAGAAAGACCTGACGACGGCATCGGAAAACGCGGCGGACCTGCAGAAGACCGTAGATGCAGCTGCGGAGGATCTGGCAGCGATCGACGGTTCTCTGGGCACCGTCTCCGGGAACCTCACCAGCCTGTCCAAGGCTTTGACGGATCTGGATAAGGATCTCAGCCTGCTGCAGAGCTATTCCAGAGGTTCGGGTTCGGACCTGAAGTCCGCACTGCGCGCGCTCAGCACCGATGCGGCTGCGCTGAGAGATTCCCTCGGCGATTTTACCGAGACCCTGGCGCTGCTGGATCTGCAGATCGGCGGCAAGGACATTACGGTCCAGGGCATACCGTCCCAGGAACTGGACGCCCAGAGCAAGAAAGCCAAGGCGGTCCTGGATCTGTACGATGCAACATCTGCCATCGCACCTATCAACAATGCGGACATGTTTATGGTCGCAGCCAACGCCATGGCTTCCGGCATCACCCCTGCGGAAAGCGCTGCCGCGCTGCAGCAGCAAAAGGAACAGCTCACCCAGGCGGTGACCGCGGTCATCATGGGGTCACAAGGGGCTATTCCCGACGAAGCGTCCGCCCTCGCCTATATCCAGGCCAACGCCGCAAGCGATCCTGCCTTTGCCGCCATCGCAGCAGCCCTGCAGAAGCAGACCTTCCTGCAGACGCTGTATGCGCAGACGGCGACCGGAAAGGATGGTTTAATGACGGAAGAAGACTTCATGACGGCGCTGCTGATGGCGCAGGACCAGACCCTGTCGGGCCAGTCTGCGTACCGCACCTCCGTGCAGAAGAGCTTCGCCCTGATGGACGCGATGCAGAACGGTCTGATGGCCAACCTGGCATCGCTCTGCGATTCCCTCAGCAAGGGGACGAAGTCTGCCGCGGATCTGATCGGCAATACTAACGGCAATCTCTCCAAGCGGACGAAGGATGCCCTGGACGATTTCGACAGCGTCATGACCCGCACGGAGAATCTGCTGACCAAGACGGGCGAACTGCTGAAGAACCTGGAGGCGGCCGGCAAGACCGCAGAGGATGCGGTGCCGGATCTGAAGGCGGATCTGACGGATGCCCAGACCCTGCTGACGGACCTGAACAAGACGGCAGCGGATACGACGGGCCTGCTGCGCAGCTTCGAAGGCACCATGAAGAATGCCGGGGTCAAGCTGGATGAAGGTACGAAGAAGACCCTGGAAGGCCTCGCCGTGACCCTGAGAAAACTGGCGGATTCCACGGATACGACGGGCGGCGTGCGGGCTGCCAAGAACGGCGTATCGGATATCGTGGAGGACGTCTGGAACGATTACACCGGAAAACTCAACAACCTGCTGCTGATGGATCCTTCCGCGCCGGCCCAGTCCCTGACGGACAGCCGCAACGATGCGCCCCAGACCATCCAGGTGATGCTGCGCACCCAGGAGATCAAAGTAGAAGCGCCGGAAGCGGAAACGGACAGCCCCGAGGCAGCTCCCCAGGATTCCGGTAATGGCAGCGATTCCGTCTGGGACCGCATCCTGGAGCTGTTCTCCGGCATTAAGAACGATATCGCCGCTCTGTTCCACAGAGATGCGGAGGAGGCGGCTGAATTATGATCGAACGCTTCGCGCATATCTTAACGAGAAAGCCGGCGCTCGTCGTCCTCATCGCGCTGGCGCTGCTGGTGCCTTCGGTGATCGCCTATATCGCGACGCCGGTCAATTACGATATCTTAACGTATCTGCCCGCGGATCTGGATTCCACCCACGGCATGGATCTGCTGGAAGAGCCGTTCCACATGGCGGCGACTTCCATGCTGATCGTGGAGAACATGCCGTCGGGCTATACCAACGAGCTGACGGAGGAGATCCAGAAGGTGCCGGGTGTATCCAACGCCGTGTGGCTCTCCAACGTGGTGGGCGTGCAGATCCCCACGGAATTCATCCCGCAGCAGTACCGCGATATGTTCTACTCCGGGGACGGCACCATGATGATCATCCAGTACGAGCATCCCGGCGCGTCGGATGAGACCATGAACGCCATCCAGCAGATCCGTCGTCTCTGCAACGAAAAGTGCTTCCTGGCGGGCTTCTCCGTCGTGGTGGAGGATACCCGGGAACTGGTGGACAAGGAGATGCCCCTGTTTGTAGGCCTGGCCGTGCTGCTGGCGCTCATCGCCATGTCCCTCACCATGGAATCCTGGATCCTGCCCTTCGTGCTGCTCGTCAACATCGGCATCGCCGTCATCTACAATTTCGGCACGAACTTCCTGATGGGGCAGATCTCCTATATTACAAAAGCCATCGCGGCGGTGCTGCAGCTGGGCGTCACCATGGACTATTCCGTGTTCCTGTACCACGCCTACGAGCAGGAAAAGCCGCGCTTCGAAGACCATAAAGATGCCATGGCAGCCGCCGTCGTAACGGCGTTCCGCTCCCTGACGGGCAGTTCCCTTACGACCATCGCCGGTTTCCTGGCCCTGTGCTTTATGCGCTTTACCTTAGGCAAGGACATCGGCATCGTCATGGCGAAGGGCGTCGTGCTGGGCGTTGCTACCGTCATCCTCGTGCTGCCTTCGCTGCTTTTGCTGGCGGATAAATGGGTGGCGAAATGGCACCACAAGCCCCTGATCCCGGATCTGTCTGGCTTAAACGAGCGGACGATCCGCCGCAGATGGGTCTTCGTGCTCATCGCGGCCATCCTGTTCGTGCCGGCGGTCTACGCGAAGAACAACGCGGCGGTCTATTACAAGCTGGACGAATCCCTGCCCCAAGATCTGCCCTCCATCGTTGCTAATCACCGTCTGAAGGACGAATTCGGCATGTCCGTGAGCCATTTCGCCATCGTCTCCGACGATCTGACGGCGGCGCAGCTGTCCGAGATGGAAAGCCGGATCGAGGCGGTGGACGGGGTCACGGACCTCATCTCCTACCACAAGCTGCTGGGCAGCGGCATCCCGGAATTCTTCGTGCCCGAAGAGCTCCGCAGCATGGTGAAAGCCGGCGGCCATCAGCTGATGATGATCAACTCGGAATACGACACCGCATCCGACGAGGTTTCGCAGCAGGTCGCACAGCTGCGGACCATCCTGAAGGACTACGACCCGGACGCCATGCTGACGGGCGAAGCCGTGCTGACGGACGACCTGATCGTGACCACGGCCGTGGATTTCCGTACGACGAACTACATCTCCATGGCGGCCATCTTCCTGATCATCGCCATCGTGTTCAAGTCCGTTACGGTGCCTCTGGTGCTGGTGGCGGTCATCGAGCTGGCCATCTTCATCAACCTGGGCATCCCGTACTTTACGGGAAGCGAAGTGGCGTTCATTACGCCGACGGTCATCAGCTGCGTGCAGCTGGGTGCCACGGTGGACTACGCTATCCTGATGACGAGCCGGTTCCAGGACGAGCTGCGGGCGGGCAAGGACCGGTTCGAGGCCATCCGCATCGCGGCAAAGGCGTCTGACCCGGCCATCATCACCAGTTCCCTCGTCATGCTGTGCGCCACGCTTGGCGTGTCCTTCGTGTCGTCCATCGACCTGATCGGTTCCATCTGCACCATGCTGGCCAGAGGATCCGTCATCTCTGCGGTCATGAGCATCGTTTTCCTGCCGGCCATCCTGTGCGCGGCGGAGCCCCTGTTCCGCAGGACCAGCTACAAGTGGCTCGGATAAGACCTACAACGCAATTTTCTCATTTCCCTGAGGCGGAGCATTCGTGCTCCGTCTCTTTTTTATGGTATACTTATGCTGAGAAAGAATTGTCCCAAAGCAAAAGGGGGAGGAACTCATGAAAAAGTATCTCAGCATTCTGCTTTGCCTGGCGCTCTGCGCGTCGATGGCGGCCTGTTCGTCTTCGCAGCCGGCTGAAGAACCGGAGGAAGAGACGACCGCCAGCGCGCAGCCGGAGGATCAGGTAAAGCTCATCGCAGAAAATAAAGACCTGTGGCTGGTCACCGACGTGAACGAGGCAGACCAGTACCAGTACGCCGTAACGGACCTGGACGAAAACGGCCGGTTGGAACTGATCGCCACCATTACCGAGGGGAGCGGCCAGTTCTCCACGACCCATTTCTACGAAGTAAGCGAGGACTTCAGCAAGCTGAAGCCCCTGGAATACGCCTACGGCGAGACCCACAGCGAACCGGACATCGGCTGGTATAACGCGCTGCGCTGCTACAAGGGCGAGTATGGCAACTTCGTGATCGCCATGGACGAGATGCGCAACGGCTACGCAGAAAATTACTACACCCAGGACCTGCTGGTCTTAAAGGACGGCGTCGTGGACGCCCACTCCATCTCCTACTGCATGGTGCTGGCGGAGGATTCCAATGGCGACGGGGAACCGGAGATGCATGCCTATTACTACGCCTCCGGCGGTGACCAGGAAGAGGAGCTCACTTCCGAGCAGTTCGCCTCTTCCGTGGACGATTTCTTCGGCTACGACTACGACCGCTACGTGATGGACGTGGAGTGGCAGCGCTTCAGCGCAGAGGAAAGAGACAGCGAAGTGGATATCCCTGCAGCGCTGCTGGATTCCTGGAAGGCTTTCGGCTTCCGCAAGGACATGGATGAGTTCAACGGCCTGTTCGTGGCTCCATCGTCTTATTACGAAGAACTCTATGAAAACGGCGAAAAGGCCGACATCACCTACGGCATGGAGAGCCTGGCGGACTACTGGCAGCTGGTCGAGGCCGCCACGGAACTGGAAGTCCGCACGGCGGAAGACTTCGGCGAGCTGGACTGCCATCTGATCATCGGTCAGGACGGCATGGCAGACTTCTACTGGAACGATCCGGCGGACGCCCGGGGCGAGATCAGCCTCGAAGGCATGCCCATCTCCATGGCGGAGGACGGCATGGGCCAGGCTGCGGAGGAACCGGCGGAAGCGGCCGATCCGGAAGTGACGGAAGCGCCCGCGGATGCGGCGGGCTGGATGGTCGTGTTCAACACGGAAGACGGGCTCAACCGCTTCGAGGCCACTATCGGTCCCGATGACGGCAGATTATATGTTACCTGGTACTGGTGGAGCGAAGAGGATCCCGGCGCGGATCCGCAGATCATGAAGTTAACGTTTACGAACGGTGTCGCGTAACACCGGGTAGGTGCTCCATGAAGAAATGGTTTGCAATTTTCCTTGCAGCTGCGATGGTCTTCGGACTTGCCGCCTGCACGTCTTCCGAAAACGGTCCGGAAGAGGCGCAGGAACCGGAAGTCGTCCGCAGCGACGTGCCTGCGGAGGATCAGATCGACGTGATCGTCGCCAGTAAGGATCTTTGGCTCGAACCCGCGGAGGAATACGCTACGTTCTATGCGGTCACGGATCTAAACAACAACGGCCGCCTAGAGGTCATCCGCTGCGCCCAGACGGGCGAGTGGTGGTCGCAGGACGCGTTCTTCGAGATGAGCCAGGATGGAAAGACGCTGGAAGCCCTGGCGTTCCCCTTCGGAGACGAGCATTCCCATCCGGATCTGGTGGACCACGATGAATTCCCGCTATATACCGGGCCGGAAGGCAGATATCTCATCGCGACGGACGATATCTTCATGGGTCCGGTGCAGCAGTCCGACTACCAGAACTTCCACGTGCTGGATTATCTGAAGATCAATGAGGGCACGGTGGAAGCCGGCGACATCGCTTGGTGCCAGGCCATGGCGGAGGACACCAACGGCGATGGGCTGGAAGAGAACCATATCTGGTATTACGGCCCGGAGGATGAAGGCATGGACAAGAGCGCGGACTGGTACGTAAACGCTCCCGCTGAGAAATTCCCCGGTTACAATGAGAGCGTCTGCAGCGTCGCCTGGTGGACCCCGGACACCTTAGAGACGCCGGAAGACGACTATACAGACGAAGCCCTGAACGTGGGGCTGCATTACAGCTGGGACGGCTTCGGCGTCCGGGAAGACGCGGAGGTCTTCGCTTCCCTCATCGAAGATCCGTACTACAGCTTCTACGCGGCAGGCGCGGGCGGCGCTCACATCTACCGCGCGGACGAGGAAGTGCCTTACTTCCCCAGCTTTCTGGATCTCTACGGCACCTGGTATATCCAGTATGCTTGGAACGACGACGGCATCACCTATATGGGAGCCGGCCTGTCCGCAAGCGAGCTGGAGATCCTCAGCAACGGACTGCTCTATGCAGGTTACAGCAACGAAAATGACCCCAGAGGCGCCTATCTGTTTACGGAGATGCGGATGGTCTCCGATGCCAAGGCGGACGGTACGGATGCGGACGACTGGGTGGTCGTCTACGAATCCGACGACGGTCTGTGGCAGATGCAGCTGCGGCCCGATCCGGAGAATCAGATGCTGTACGTCACCTGGTACGAATGGACCGAGGCAGACCGTTCCGATGAACCCACCGGCATGAATCTGGTCTATTCGAGGATCGCAGGATGAGGAAGGCCTTGAAGATCGTTCTGGGCATCCTCCTCGCCGTTATCGCGATCGGCGCCATTACGTTCTGCGTGTCCGAAAGCTTGGTGATCCGGGCCAGCAAGGGGCAGAACTACGAAGACGCGGACTACATTATCGTTCTCGGTGCGAAGGTCGACCCCTGGGGGCCGTCCCGGGCGCTGGACGACCGTCTGCGGGCGGCGCTGACCTATCTGGAAAGCTATCCGGACGCCAAGGCCGTCGTCACCGGCGGGCAGGGCCCGGATGAACCGGAGAGCGAAGGCCAGTGCATGCGTAACTGGCTTCTCGAAAAGGGTGTGAGCCCTGAGCGGGTCATCGCGGAGGAAGCCGCCTCCGACACCCGGGAAAACCTCCGCTTTTCCTGCGATCTCATCGCACAGGACTGCGGAGAGGACTGGCAGACCCAAAGGATCGTGATCGTTTCCAGCGAATATCACCTGTGCCGCGCCCGCTATCTGGGGCGCAACCTGCTGGACTACGATTTCGGCACCTATCCGGCACCCACCAGCCTGGCTGCCTATAAAGTGCGGTACTTTATCCGGGAAGCTCTGGGCATGGTGTACACGAGACTGTTTTATATTTAAGTTCCAATAACCGACAAGCAAAGGAGACAGTATGAAAGTAAAGCTTTTCTGCAAGCAGGCAGCGCAGGAGAAGTTCCTGGATGAGCTGTTCAAAGGATATGGGCTCGAGTACGACGCGACGGAGGATCTGCCCTCCCTGGAGGCGTACAAGGCGCTGAAAGGACAGGGGTTCGATGCGGTCATCTCCGTGCCCCATCCCATGGGGGACGAGGAATTCCGGACGCTGAAGGAGGCCGGCGTAAAGCACGTCGTTACCCAGTCCGTAGGCTTCGACCACTTCGATAAGGAGGCGGCGAAAAAGTACGGCATCGGTATCCATCATGCGGTGTATCCGCCCCAGAGCGTAGCCAGCTACGCCGTGATGTGCATCCTGATGGCCGCCAGAAGAGTGCATACCATCCTGGAAGGCTACCGCACCAGAGACTTCCGCATCAACCAGTGCAGGGGTCACGATCTGTCCGAGCTGACGGTGGGCATCATCGGCACCGGCAAGATCGGCCAGTGCGTGGCAAAGCGGCTGCGTCCCTTCGAATGCAAGATCCTTTGCTACGATATCTACGAAAACGACGGTCTGAAGGAATTCTGCGAGTACGTATCCATGGAGGAACTGCTGCAGCGCTGCGACATCGTTACGCTGCACGCCTTCGCAAGCCCGGAGAACCATCACCTGATCAACGCGGAAAAACTGGCCCTCATGAAGCCCGGCGCCTACATCGTCAATACCGCCCGGGGCGACCTCATCGACACCTGGGCCCTCATCGACGCCCTGCGGGCAAAGAAGCTGGGCGGCGCGGTGCTGGACGTCATCGAGGACGAGTCCGGCTACTACTACACCGATGCGCGGCAGAAACCGGTGCCCGAACACATCGCGGCCCTGGAGGAACTGCCCGAGGTGACCCTGCTGCAGCATATGGCCTTCTGCACCTACCTGTCCGCCAACGAACAGCTGAAGACCGCCATCGAGGCGTCTTACCTGGCGCTGAGCGGAAAACCCAACCCCTACGAGATCAAGTAAAGAACGGAGAGAGCGATGATATTTGTCATTCAGCGGGTGAGCGAAGCCCGCGTCGATATCGAAGGCGAATGCCGCGGCAAGATCGGCAAAGGATTTATGACCCTCATCGGCGTCGCGGATACGGACACGAAGGAGATCGCGGACAAGATGGTCCGCAAGATGTGCAACATGCGCATCTTCGAGGACGAGAACGGCAAGACGAACCTGTCTCTGGCGGACGTGGACGGCTCGCTGCTCCTCATCTCCCAGTTTACGCTGTACGCGGACTGCAAGAAGGGCAACCGGCCGTCCTTTATCGGTGCCGGCGCGCCGGATATGGCCAACGAGATGTACGAATACATCATCGAACAGGCGAAGACCTACTGCCCCCGGGTGGAAAGAGGCGAGTTCGGTGCCGACATGAAAGTCAGCCTTACCAACGACGGGCCCTTTACCATCGTTCTTAATTCAAAAGATTTATAGGTTCCATCAAATCCATCGATATCTCGATGGATTTGTTTTGTGATAAGATAAAAATGGAAATTCCGAACAGGAGGTAATCGGTATGGATAGCAGCAATAAATTCGCAAAGAGAATACACACCATGGCAGGCTCCGCGGAAGTCGTACGCGGCCTGTTCAATTCCCTGGCAGATCCCGAGCTCATCTCCCTGAGCATCGGCGCCCCCGCTAAGGAAGCGCTCCCCGTAGAGCGGGTGCGCGAGATCGCAAACGACGTGCTGAGACGGGACAGCAGAGGCGTGGAAGCCCTGCAGTACGGACCCCTGCTCGGCATCAAGGACTTAAGAGAAGTCATCGTCGACCAGCTGCTGGCTCCCAAGGGCGTCAAGACCGACGCAGACCACATCATGATCACCACCGGCGGCCTGGAGACCATCTCCCTCACCTGCGAGATCTACATCGATCCCGGCGATGTGGTGCTCGTCGAGAGACCGACCTTCGTCCACGCGGTGGAGACCTTCGAGATGTTCGAAGCGAAGTGCATCGGCGTCGAGATGGACGAAGACGGCATGAGAATGGACGATCTGGAAGCCAAGATCCAGAAATACAATCCGAAGATGATCTACGTCATCCCCACCTTCCAGAACCCCTCCGGCAGAACGCTCACGCTGGAGAGGAGAAAGAAGATCGCGGAACTGGCCGAAAAGTACGACGTGCTGGTCTTCGAGGATGACCCCTACAGAGACATCCGCTTTACCGGACACGACCTGGCTCCCATCAAGAGCTTCGACAAGGCCGGCAAGGTCATCCTGGGCAACTCCTTCTCCAAGATCTTCTCCGCAGGCAGCCGTCTGGGCTACATCGTAGGCCTGCCCGAGATGATGCAGCCGCTGCAGGATGTAAAGACCGCCATGAACTCCCACACCTCCATGCTGCCGCAGGTGCTGTGCGCCGAGTTCTTCAAGAGAGGATACTATCCCGAACATCACGAGATGATCTGCAGCCTGTACAGAGAACGCTGCCAGAAGATGATGGAGTGCATCGAGGAATACTTCCCCAAGGGCACGAAGTGGACCGTTCCCGACGGCGGCCTGTTCACCTGGGCTCAGCTGCCCGGCGGACTCAACACCACCGAACTGAGAGAAGAAGCCATCACCAGACCCGACGTTAAGGTCGCATTCGTAGCCGGTGAAAAGTTCTTCACCGACGGCGAGCCCGTTACGAACTGCATGCGCATCAGCTTCGGCGCCGTTCCTCCCGAAAATATCGAGAAGGCAACGAAGAAGCTGGGCAAGATGCTTTGCGACAAGCTGAAGTAAGGAGTAGAATTAACCCGGCAGGAGCTTTTCCTGCCGGGTATTTTTATGGCATATCTTTGTTTTGCAGGATTCAGCGCGGCGCTGCTGCTGTGCGTCATCACGGGACGGTCCACCGCATACGCCCTCACGGTAGGGCTCGTGCTGTTTTTGCTGTACGGCAGGCGGGAAGGGCATACGTGGACGCAGCTGCTGCGCATGTGCCGGGACGGCATCTGGCGCAACCGCATGATCTTCCTGAATTTCGTGTTCATCGGCATGCTGACGGCTAGCTGGCGGGCGTCGGGCACCATTCCCTATGTCGTGACCGCAGCGACGGGCCTGATCCGGCCGTCCATCTTTCTGATGATGGCCTTTACCTTGTGCAGCCTCATCTCCTTCCTGACCGGGACGGCCATGGGGACTGCGGCGACGATGGGCTGCAGCATGCTGATCGCGGCCGTTCTGACGGTGCTGCTGCAGCATATGGAACCGCAGGAACTGCTTCCGCTGCTGTGGCGCGGGTACCTTACCACCGATCCTTCGCTTTCCGCGGTCCTGAACGGCGGCGGCATCCTGTCCATGCGGCGCATCGCGCTCATCTTTACGTTCGTATCCGCGTTCTCGGGGATCTTCCACGGGACGCACCTGCTGGACGGCCTTCGATCTTTGGTTCACCGCCTGTCGGGGAAGACCGTTCCCTTCGGGGCAAGTTATCTGACCGCCCTCGTCACCTCCGTCGTCTCCTGCAACCAGACGCTGAACGTCGTGCTCACCCACGAGCTGTGCGGCGATCTTTACCAAACAAAAAGCGAAGCCGCCCTTGCTCTGGAAGACTCCGCTATCGTTACCTGCGCGTATTGGCCCTGGTCCGTCGGTGCGGCGAGCGTGCTCTCCACCATTGCAGCCCCGGATCTGTCCATTCTTCTCGCGTTTTATCTCTTTTTACTGCCGCTCTGGCATCTGTTCAGCGATATTCGTAAAGGCCCAGCCCGCTCCCCACGTTCTTCATAAAGTCCTGCACGTTCGTGACGATGGATCTGGCGGAGAGGCTGCCTCTGTCGCCCAGTTTGCTTGCGACAAAGTCGGAAGAATCCACCATGTAGAAGTACACCGGTCGGATGGTGCCGTCCGCCAGCACGCGGTAGGTCGGCGTCATGTTGCCGGTAGCGATGGTGTGGAGCATGGTGGCCATGCCGATGACGGTCGTGGCTTTGCGCACGTGGGAGCGGATCATGTCCTGGCCTTCGTAGGCGTGCTCGTAGACCTCCGGCAGGGGACCGTCGTCCCGGATGGAGCCGTTGAGGACGAAGGGCACGTTGTTCGCGACGCAGCTGTAGATGATGCCGTTGTCGATGCCCTCCCCCTTGATGAACGCCGGGATGGATCCGTAGGTGTTGATGGCGTTGATGGTCTCCAGATGGTTGTAGTGACCCATATGGTGGAGCTTCTGGTTGCGGATGTCGCAGCCCAACGCTGTTCCCAGATAGGCGCCTTCCAAATCGTGGGTGGCAAGCGCATTGCCGGCCAGCAGCGCCTGGCAGTAGCCTCCGGCGATGAGCCTGGACATGATCTCCCTTGCCGTTACGTCGAAGCTGCAGGCCGGACCGAGCACCCAGACCACGTAGCCGCTGTTTTCCTTTTCGTACTGCAGCAGGCTGACGAGTTTTTCGTAATCGTAGGTAAAGCTGGTCTCCCGGTTGCGGCTGCGGCGGAAGGAGAAGACGTTCTCGGCGCTCTCTTCCTCATCGCTGGTAAAGCAGTCCGCATGCACGTAGATGCCTTCGCAGCCGTCCTCGCTGCGGCCGGTGACCACGAGATCGTTCTCTTTGATGTTGCGGAATTCCACGACTTTGATCTCCCCGTCCCGCCAGACCGCCACGGCGTCCATGCGGGTATCCTTAGCCAGGTGCCACTGTCCGCCGATCTTGAAGTATTCGGGGTAGATGGACGTCGCGTGGAAGTTCTTCGGTGCCGCCTTGGCGTGGGGAGCCTTTACCAGCGTGCAGTCCGGCGCTTCTGCAAGAAACTTCTGTGTAAAATCGGGTTCGATGTAGGTGTTGAGTTGAAACATGGTGGTCTTCCTTTTGCTGTTATGAAATGGGGTGACGCTTCGACAGGCTCAGCGTCCGTCACGGTCCCTGAGCTTGTCGAAGGGACATGCTGCATTCTAACACGGAATAAGCAAGAACAAAATACAGAATAGAGTTTAGACTAAATTAAAGAATATATACAGCCAAATGGCAATAAATAGTTGAAAAATCAACATTGAATTGTTAAACTAAATTATAGACTGAGATAAGGACGAAAAAATAAACTTTGAAAAGATCGCAGAACAATACAAAAGGGAAGATCGTTTCCGCCGCGTGGAAGCTGTTTTACGAACAGGGCTACGACAAAACGACGGTGGATGACATCGTAGAGGCCTCGGGCACGTCGAAGGGCTCTTTTTATCATTACTTCGAGAGCAAGGAATCGCTGCCTGCCTCCCTTTCGTATCTGTTCGACGAGAAGTACGAGGAGCTGACGGAAACGATGGACCCCTCTTTAGGGGTCATCGAAAAACTGGTGTTCATCAACCAGGAACTGTTCCTGATGATCGAAAACACGGTCTCCATCGACATCCTCAGCCGCCTGTTCGCCTCCCAGCTGGTGTCCGGCAGCGAACGCAGCCTGCTGGATCCGACGCGCACCTACTATAAGCTTCTGCGGCAGATCGTCATCGAAGGGCAGCAGCAGGGTCTGTTCCGGGAGGAATTTACGACGCTGGACGTCACCCGGGCCTACGCCGTCTTCGAGCGGGGCCTGATGTACGACTGGTGCATCTCCGGCGGCAACTATTCGCTGACCCAATATTCGGCTCAGCTCTTACCGCAGTTCTTAATGGGATTCTGCAAAGAATCTGTCGATAGCAAGTAAGGAGTGCCCCATGAGTGAATTCGGCTTAAGAAAAGTCAAAATGCGCAAGTTCGAGCACGAGGTCAAGGAAAAGGACATCATCGCCGCCATCCTGGATACGGCGCCCTTCGTGGTCGTGTCCGCGACGGACGAGGACGGTCTGCCATACTCCGTGCCTCTCTGCTACGGCGCGGTCTGCGACGAAGAGGGCGTAAGGATCTACATCCATTCCGCCAGAGAAGGGCGGAAGGTGGATCTGTGGCGCAAGGAGCCCATCGTCACCTGCGTCGCCGCCTATCTCTACAACAACACCGATCCGGACTTCTATTACCGCGACGTGTTCCACGACTACCGCTGCGTTATGATGCGCGGCCGCGTGACCCAGATCAAGCGGGAGGAATTCCGCAGCAAGCACGGCGAAGCGGTCCAAGCCATGCTGCGCCATTACGGCAGAGGCCCCTCCCATTTCTCCGTGCCGCATTACGGCTGGATGGATGTGTTCGTGGTCACCTGTCCCTGGGAGGACGTCTCCTGCAAGGCCGAAGGCCCCATGGCGGACATGAAGTACGTCAAGTTCCCCGAAAAGGGCGATCCCCCGGTAACGGACCCCAATGAATACGAGTGGTTCATGTGCCGCAAGTACTTCGAGAAGCCGCCGGTGGCGGAGCCTGCCGGCGCAGCGCCGGATTATCCTTCCATCGCGGCACCGGCCAAGGTCGAGGCTTCCAGGATCCTGGTGGAGACCACCTGGTCGGATAAGGGCGAGCACGTGGACGTGGACGCCTATCCGCTGCTGCTGAAGGAAGGCGGCAAGCTGGAGCGCCGCTACGACATCGTGTTCTACAACCAGACGGACACGTTCCGCACGGATGGGGCGCTCTATCTGGAAGACGACGTGGAAAACACGCTGGGCGTGGAGAAATACTGCCTGGATCTGGATAAACTGGCGGCAGACTACGAGTCCGTCGCGCTGATGGCAGGCGTCTATAACGCCGATGCGCTGGCGAAGGATCTGCGCCAGACCGCCGATCTGCGGGTCACCCTGAAGGATGCGGAGACCGGCAACCTGCTTCTGTCCTACGCCGTCGGCGAGGTGCCGGAGGGCAAGAAGGCCATGCAGCTCGCCCGCATCGCAAAGGCGGAGGACGGCTGGTACCTGCTGCCGGAGGAGAAGGCTTTCGACAAGTGGCTCATTCCCGACGTCTTCGCGCAGTACGGATTGGAACACTGGAGAGAATAGGACTTGAAGATCGAACGCGTTTCGGACGAACATGCTCTGTATCTGCGGGATGAATCCCGTTCGGTAGGGAAGGCAGACTTTATCGCCTTCCCTGTTTGCGATGAGGACGTTCTGGAGGCGTTGGCTTTCGCCCGGACAAATGGGCTCGCCGTTACGACCCAGGGCGGCCGCACCGGGCTTGCTGCAGGTGCCGTGCCCCGGGGCGGCTTCGTGCTGAACCTCTCCCGCATGGATAAGATCCTGGGCCCGGAGCGGGAAGGGGAGAATGTGCTGCTGCGGGTACAGCCCGGCGTGCTGCTGGTGAACCTCCGCAAATACGTGGAGGGCCTGCGCGGCACATACGGACCGCTGTTCTTTCCTCCGGACCCGACGGAGACCACCGCCAGCATCGGCGGCATGACCGCCTGCAACGCCTCCGGCGCCCGCACGTATTTTTACGGCCCGACGCGGCGCTATGTCGAAGGCCTGCGGGTGCTGCTGGCGGATGGCCGCAGTGTGACCCTTCGAAGAGGACAGCAGTCCGCTTCCGGCAGAAGGCTGCTGCTGCGCTGCGACGACGGAAGCCGGCTCTTTCTTCCGCTGCCGTCCTACCGGATGCCGGCCGTAAAGAACGCATCGGGCTACTATGCGGCATACGGCATGGATGCGGTGGATCTGTTCGTGGGCAGCGACGGCACGCTTGGCATCATCACAGAGGTGCTGCTGCGGCTGGAGCCGCTCCCGGCGCAGATCTGGGAGTGCGGGCTGCTTCTGAAGACGGAAAAAGATGCCCTGGATCTGACGAAGGCGCTGCGGAAGAACTGCAGCAGGCTGGCTTCCATCGAATTCTTCGACGAAGGCGCGCTGCGCGTCCTGCGGGAGCGCAAGGCCCGGGACGCCTCCCTGTCCTCCCTTGCCGACGTCCCGGAAGACGTGCACAGCATTCTGTTTGCCGAGATCCATGCGGATTCGAAGGAGGCGGCGTTCGCAGAACTGGAGAAGGCGTCTACTTGTCTGAGCACCTGCGGCGGCGACCCGGCGCGGACCTGGTTCGGCTGGAACGCCGCGGACATCCGCCGTTTTAAGGACTTCCGCCACGCGGTGCCCGAGTCCGTCAACATGCTGATCGACGCGCGCCGCAGGAAAGAACCGGGCATCACGAAACTGGGGACGGATATGTCGGTGCCGGACGACTGCCTGTACAAGGTGTTCGCCATGTACCGGGAAGGCTTGGCGCAGCTGGGGCTGCAGTCTGCTGTGTGGGGTCACATCGGCAACAACCACGTGCACGTGAACATCCTGCCCAACTCCCTGGAGGAGTATGCCCGCGCCAAGGAATTGTATGGGACTTGGGCGAAGCGGGTGACGTCGATGGGCGGTGCGGTGAGCGCGGAGCACGGCGTAGGCAAGCTGAAAGCGTCGTTCCTGGAGACGATGTACGGGGCTGCGGCCATCGAAGAGATGCGGGAACTGAAGCGGACGATCGATCCTGCCTTTATGCTGAATCCCGGGAATTTGTTTGGCGCAAAGGACTAAACGGCGGAAAACACAGAAATCTTTGGTTGGAAAAATGATTCTTTCAGGAAATATGGCCTATCAATAAAAAATATTTATGGAAGCAATCAAATATTTTGATTAAAGGGGTTGTCAACAAGACCCGGAGAGCGTACAATCGTTACAAATACGGCCCTCGCGGGTCTTTTTCTATACAGCAGTTTGGGGAGGCACACATGTTAAAAGTGGTCAAATTCGGCGGATCTTCTGTGGCATCTGCGCAGCAGTTCCGGAAAGTCAAACACATCATCGAGTCGGATCCGTCCCGGCGCGTCGTTGTCGCGTCCGCGGCGGGGAAACGAACACCGGATGACCACAAGATGACAGACCTCCTTTACCTGGTGCAGGCTCACCTGAAGTACGGCGTGAGCGCGGAAGATATCCTGGATACGCTCCGCAGCCGCCTGGTGGAGATCCGGGACGAGCTGGGACTGGCTTTCCGGATCGAGGATGAATTCGACGCCTGGGCCGGGTCACTGAATAAAGAAAGCAACGTGGACGAGATCGTCTCCCGGGGCGAATACTTCACCTCCCGCCTGCTGGCGGAGTTCCTGGGCTACGCTTTCGCCGACGCGAAGGACTGCGTGTTCTTCGGCTACGACGGCCGCATCGACGAGCAGAAGACCTACGAGGCGATCGGGCGCATCTGCTCGGAAAAGGAACGGGTCGTCATTCCCGGCTTCTACGGACAGATGCCCGGCGGACGGGTCAAAGTCCTCTCCCGGGGCGGCAGCGACGTGACGGGCGCCCTGGCAGCAGCGGCTGTCGGTGCGGACGTCTACGAGAACTGGACCGACGTCTCCGGCATCCTGATGGCGGATCCCCGCATCGTGGACGATCCCCGGTCCATCCGGCAGATCACCTATGCGGAGCTGAAGGAGCTCACCCTGATGGGCGCTTCCGTGCTGCACGAGGACGCCGTGGACCCCGTCAGAAGGGCCGGCATCGCGCTCAACATCCGCAACACGAACGAGCCCGGCGATCCGGGCACCATGATCGTGGAAAAGGTCGTGGATGAGCCCGACGATCCCCACTTTATTACGGGGCTCGCGGGCAAGCGGAACTTCTCGATCCTTACGCTGCGCAAGAGAGACATGGAGGACTCCTCCATGCTCATCAAGACGCTGCAGATCGTGGACCGCTACCAGGTGAAGGCGGAGCACATCGTGCTGGGCGTGGACAGTTTCGCCCTGATGGTCTCCTCCGACGAGGCGGGGGACGACCTCTACAGTATCATCGCGGACATCAAGAACGAATGCGTCCCCGATAAGGTGCTCATCCAGGACAAAGTCTCCCTGATCGCTGCGGTGGGCCGCCGCATGATGGCCCGGCCGGGCATCTCCGGCAAGCTGTTCGCAGCGCTGGGCGACAATCAGATCAATATCAGAACGATAAAGCAGGGTGCGGATGAACGCTCCATCATCATCGGCGTAAGAAATGAAGATTTCGAACAGGCCATCCGCGTATTATATGGTGAGTTTGCAGGGTAAGGAGGCAGAATCATGGGTTATAAGATCGCAGTGCTCGGCGCGACGGGAGCCGTCGGCCGTGAAATGATCAACGTTTTGGAAGAATATCAGATCCCCGTGGACGAGCTGAAGCTGCTGGCCAGCGCCAGAAGCGCAGGACAGACCATCCCGTTCGCAGGAAAGGACGTCGCTGTGGAAGAGGCGAAAGAAGACAGCTTCGAAGGCATGGACTTCGTGCTCGGTGCCGTCCAGAATCCCATGGCGGTCAAGTTCGCGCCTCACATCGTAAAGAGCGGCGCCGTCTTCATCGACAACAGCTCCGCCTTCCGCCAGGATCCGGATGTGCCCCTCGTGGTGCCCGAGATCAACGGTGCGGACGCCTTTACCCATAAGGGCATCATCGCCAACCCCAACTGCTCTACCATCATTACGATGGTCGCCGTCGGCGCGCTGGCGAAGATCTCGCCCATCGAGACCATGGTGGCCAGCACCTACCAGGCGGTCTCCGGTGCCGGTCAGCCTGGGCTGGAGGAGCTCTCCCGCCAGCTGGACGACCTGCACGAAGGGCGCACGCCGGAGGTGAAGACCTTCCCTGCGCAGATCGCGCTCAACGTCATTCCCTATATCGGTTCCTATAAAGACAACGGTTACACGACCGAAGAGATGAAGATGCAGAACGAGGGACGCAAGATCCTGCATCTGCCCGGTCTCCGGGTCACCTGCACCTGCGTGCGCGTGCCCGTCATGCGCTCCCATTCCATCTCGGTGACCCTCCGAGCGGAGCGGAAGATCTCCGTCGAAGAGGCTAAGGCCGCCATCGCCGCTTTCCCCGGCGCGGCTTTGATGCCTGCCGAAGCGGACAGAGACTGGCCCACGCCGCTGGATACCTCCGGTCAGGATACGGTCTACGTCGGACGCATCCGCGACGATCTGACGGACGAGAGGGGTCTTACGCTGTGGTGCTGCGGCGATCAGGTGCGCAAGGGAGCTGCCAGCAATGCGGTGCAGATCCTGAAATTGCTGACGGAATAGTGCTTTTTCAAGGCCTGTCCCACAACATCTTGGGGCGGGTCAAAAACTTTCGGAAAGCCATCAAAAAAAGTCCAAAAACGCATTGACACTTGAACGGATTTGGGCTATTATTCATTAGTCACGCTATGCCCAAAAGAAGACATAGGCGTGTTTCGTGCGTTATCAATCCGCTTTCAATAGCGTTGTCTGGAGGAAAATAGAATGGCAAACGACGTTAGAGTCAAGGTAACTTTATCTTGCACCGAATGCAAACAGAGAAACTACAACACCACCAAGAACAAGAGAAACAATTCCGAGCGTCTTGAGCTGATGAAGTACTGCAAGTTCTGCAAGAAGGAAACTCTGCACAGAGAGACCAAGTAAGGAAAGGAACCTGAAAAAATGGCAGATACAGCTGTAAAGACTAAGAAACAGGGCAAGTTCAGCGAATATTTCAAGGGCGTCAAGACCGAGCTGAAGAAGGTCGTGTGGCCTACCAGAAAAGAGCTGTATAAGTACACCGCAGTCGTCCTTGTGGTCTGCGCGTTCTTCGCGCTGTTCTTCTGGCTTCTGGATACCGGCTTCCTGGCTATCCTGGAGAAGGTCCTGAAGATCACCATGTAGGAGCGGTCCCATGTCCGACGAAAAGATTTTGGATCAGGAACTGAATACGCCGTCGCCGGCCAGAGTCCTGGATGAGCGGGACGAGATCCCCGCTGGTTTCCTGCGCCGCAGCAAGGAACCGAAGTGGTACGTCGTCCACACCTATTCCGGTCACGAGAATAAGGTAAAAGTCAATCTGGAAAAGCTGGTGGAGAACCGGGGCATGCAGGATCTGGTGCTCCAGGTCATCGTGCCCACGGAAACGGTCTACGACCGCGACAGCGGAAAGAGCAAGGAAAGAAAGATCTTCCCGGGCTACGTCATCGTCAAGATGATCGTAACGAACGAATCCTGGTACCTGGTGCGCAACACCCAGGGTGTTACCGGCTTCGTTGGCCAGGGTTCCGAGCCCATTCCTCTTTCCGATGAGGAAGTCCGCCGCATGGGCATCGAGAAGACCGTCATCGTCATGGACATCCATCCTGGCGATTCCGTCAAGGTCATCACGGGTCCGTTCAAAGGCTTCGTCGCTTCCGTCGAGGAAGTCAATGCCGACAAGCAGACCATCAAGGCGAAGGTCGACATGTTCGGCCGTTCCACCTCCGTCGAACTCGAGTACGACCAGGTGGACAAACTGTAAGAGATTGCCGCAAGGCAGTTTCCGATATCCAAATAACGGGGACAGCCCCGTGGAAAGGAGAATACTATGGCAAAAAAAGTCGAAGGCTTTGTAAAGCTGCAGATCGCCGCCGGTAAAGCAAATCCTGCTCCTCCCGTAGGCCCGGCACTCGGTCAGCATGGTGTCAACATCATGGATTTCTGCAAGCAGTTCAACGCCCGCACGCAGGATCAGGCTGCCGATGGTATGATCATCCCCGTAGTGATCACCGTCTACGCAGATAAGTCGTTCACGTTCGTTACGAAGACTCCTCCCGCAGCCGTTCTGATCAAGAAGGCAGCCGGTCTGGAACACGCTTCCGGCGAACCCAACAAGAAGAAGGTCGGCAAGATCACCACTGCACAGGCGATGGAGATCGCAAAGACCAAGATGCCCGATCTGAATGCCGCAAGCATTGAGAGTGCCACCGAGATGATCAAAGGCACTGCCAGAAGCATGGGAATCTTAGTAGAAGATTAGTTGATGGGAGGCTCAAAAAGCCGTTAGTACCACAAGGAGGAACCAAATGCCTAAAAGAGGTAAGAAGTATCAGGACGCTGTCAAGCAGTACGACAAGTCCTCTCAGTACGATATCGACGAAGCATTCGATATCCTGAGCAAAATTGCTACTGCAAAGTTTGACGAGACCATCGAAGCCCACTTCAGACTGGGCGTGGACGGCCGCCATGCAGACCAGCAGGTCCGCGGCGCTATCGTGCTCCCCAACGGAACCGGTAAGTCCAAGAAGGTCCTCGTGTTCGCAAAGGGCGATAAGGCTCACGAAGCCGAAGACGCCGGCGCTGATTTCGTAGGCGCTGAGGAACTGGCGGACAAGATCCGTACAGAGAACTGGTTCGATTTCGACGTAGTCGTCGCGACCCCCGACATGATGGGCGTCGTCGGTAGACTCGGTAAGCTGCTCGGCCCCAAGGGTCTGATGCCCAGCCCCAAGTCCGGCACCGTCACCATGAACGTTGCACAGGCTCTGTCCGAGATCAAAGCTGGTAAAGTCGAGTATCGTCTGGACAAGCAGAACATCATTCACACACCGATCGGCAAGGCTTCTTTCGGACCGCAGAAGTTAAAGGAAAACTACATGGCCCTTCTGGAAGCAATTGTCAAGGCCAAGCCGGCCGCAGCAAAGGGACAGTACATCAAGTCCGCCGCCATCACAAGCACGATGAGCCCCGGAATCAAGCTGAACCCTGCGAAGCTGGGCTAGCAGGCACATAAAGGCCGGATCGCAACACAAAACAGAATATAATAGCTGTAGACAGCAGGTGCGCTCGCAGAAGCGCTTAATATCCAGCCGAGGTTACGATTCATACACAAGCCTTTTCCGTCTGCAGACACCGAAAAGGCTTTCTTTCGGAAAGCCGGAAAGGAGAATAGATGTCAGTAGAAAATCTGAAGATCAAAGCTGCTGTAATCGAAGAGATCAAAGAAAAGCTCGAGAAGGCTGAATCTGCTGTAGTCGTCGATTACATCGGCACTACCGTAGAACAGGCGAACGCGCTGAGAAAGAATCTCCGCGAAGCAGGTGTAGATTACACCGTATACAAGAACACGCTCATGGCGAAAGCCGTCGAAGGAACCAAGTACGAAGACCTGAAGAACGTCTTCAGCGGTCCCTCCGCTCTGGCCATCAGCTATGACGATGCCACGGCTCCCGCAAGAGTCCTGGCTAAGTCCATCAAGGACTTCGGCAAGATGGCGTTCAAGGGCGGCGTCGTAGAAGGAACTTACTACGATGCGGCTGGCATGGAACTCATCGCCAACATTCCTTCCAGAGACGAACTTATCGCTAAGTTCATGGGAAGCATTCAGAGCCCCGTCGGCAAGATGGTCCGGACCTTCCAGGCGATCGCCGATGCCAAGGCAGAGTAATATCAGTTAAGAGAATTTAATAAGGAGAAATACAATGACTAAGGAACAGATTATTGAAGCCATCAAAGCGATGACAGTTCTCGAGCTCAATGAGCTGGTCAAGGCCTGCGAAGAAGAGTTCGGCGTATCCGCAGCAGCTCCCGTAGCCGTAGCCGGCGCAGCAGCAGCTCCCGCTGAAGAAGAAAAGGACGAATTCGACGTAATCCTCGAAGAAATCGGCTCCGAAAAGATCAAGGTCATCAAGGTCGTCAGAGAGATCACCGGTCTCGGCCTGAAGGAAGCCAAGGACCTGGTAGACAACGCTCCCAAGGCTCTGAAGGAAGGCGCTGCCAAGGCAGAAGCCGAAGAGATCAAGGCCAAGCTGGAAGAAGTCGGCGCAAAGGTCGCTCTGAAGTAATCATCCGCCTAATTGAAGACAAAAAGGGTTGCCCCAAACGGGCAACCCTTTTGGGCGCTAATGCGGGGCTAAAAAATGCCGTTTCCGGCCCCGTTTCAAGCAGGAATTTCTTGACTGCTTGCGCGTTTCGCGATATTATAATATATTGCCACGCATAGTTTTTACTTAACATATATAAGGAGGGAATACGATGCCCCAACCCCAAAAATTCGGCAGAAAGCAGCGCATGAGCTTCTCCAAGATCGAGACGGTTCTGCCCATGCCCAACCTCATACAGATCCAGAAAGACTCCTATGATTGGTTTATCAAAGAGGGTCTTGCTGAGGTTTTTGAGGACATATCCCCGATCCGGGATTATGCGGACAATCTGGCTCTGGAATTCGTCGATCACTACATCTCGGACGAGACGAAGTACGATCAGGAAGAATGCAAGGAGAGAGACGCTACTTATGCCGCACCGTTAAAGGTTAAGGTACGCCTCATCAATCAGGAGACCGGTGAGGTAAAGGAGCAGGAAGTCTTTATGGGCGATTTCCCCATAATGACGGAGAAGGGAACTTTCATCTACAACGGCGCAGAGCGTGTCGTGGTCACGCAGCTGGTCCGTTCCCCGGGCCCGTACTACGAGGTCGCTGTAGACAAGTCCAACAACAAACTGTTCTCCACGACGATCATTCCCAACAGAGGCGCCTGGCTGGAATACGAAACGGATTCCAACGAGGTGATTTCCGTGCGTGTGGACCGCACCAGAAAGCAGCCCATCACGGAACTTTTGAGAGCGCTGGCCTACGACTCCGTAGACGCGAAGGTCGAATCTGAAAGACGCAAGAACCCCGGCATCTCCGAGGAAGATCTGCACAAGAAGATCCGCCGCTACGGGGAATTCCGTACGTCCATCGCTGCCAGCCTGAGAGAAGGCTCCAACGAGGAAATTTACGCCATCTTCGGCCAGGACGAGAGACTCATGAAGTCCATCGCCAAGGATCCGACGCACAACTTCGACGAAGGTCTGAAGGAGATCTACAGAAAGCTGAGACCGGGCGAACCCGCCACGTTCGACAGCGCGTACGATCTGATCGAAGCTCTGTTCTTCGATGCGAAGAGATACGATCTGGCCAAGGTCGGCCGTTATAAATACAACAAGAAACTGGGTCTGCGCAACCGTATCGCAGGCTGCACGCTCATGGAAGACGTGGTCAACCCCATGACGGGCGAGATCGTCTTCGAGAAGGGCAAGAAACTGTCCAGAGCCGAAGCTAAGATCGTGCAGAATGCAGGTCCGGAATTCGTATGGGTGGAGAGCAAGACCGAAGAAGGCAAGGCCGTCAAGGTCATCGGCAACAACTTCGTCGAGCTGTCCGGCTATGTGGATTTCGACCCGGCCGAATACAAGCTGCCCAAGAGAGTGTTCTATCCCGCTCTGCTGGCCTGCCTGGAAGACTACGAAAATAACTACAAGCCCTCCGGTAAGATGAAGAAGGCAGAAGCCGCCAAGCACATGGCGGACTACCTGTACAGCCGCAGAAACGAACTGTCTCCGAAGCACATCATCTTAGACGACATCATCGCGTCCGTCTCCTACCTGCTGGGTCTTCCCGACGGCATCGGCAGCACGGACGATATCGACCATCTGGGCAACAGAAGACTGCGCACCGTAGGCGAGCTGCTGCAGAACCAGTTCCGCATCGGTCTGGCCAGAATGGAGAGAGTCGTCAAGGAAAGAATGACCATTCAGGACATCGAGGCGACCACGCCCCAGGCCCTGATGAATATCCGTCCCGTAACGGCGGCGATCAAGGAATTCTTCGGTTCCTCCCAGCTGTCCCAGTTTATGGACCAGACGAACCCGCTGGCGGAGCTGACCCACAAGAGAAGACTTTCCGCTCTGGGTCCCGGCGGTCTGTCCAGAGACAGAGCCGGATTCGAAGTCCGCGACGTTCACCACTCCCACTACGGACGTATGTGCCCCATCGAGACGCCGGAAGGTCCGAACATCGGTCTGATCGGCTCCCTCACCACTTACGGGGTCATCAACGAATACGGCTTTATCGAGACGCCGTACCGCTGGGTCGACAAGAAGAACGGCATCGTTACTTCCAAGATCCAGTACCTGGCTGCCGACGAGGAAGAACCCCTCATCATCGCGCAGGCCAACGAGCCGCTGGATGAAGAAGGCCACTTCATCAACCAGAAGGTCCTGGCCAGAGGCGATCTGGGCGAGATCGACCTGTACGACAGAGAAGTCGTGGACTGCATGGACGTTTCTCCCCGCCAGGTGGTATCCATCGCAACGGCGATGATCCCCTTCCTGGAGAACGACGACGCCAACCGTGCCCTGATGGGTTCCAACATGCAGCGCCAGGCAGTACCTCTTCTGGTTGCCGACGCACCCATCGTCGCTACCGGCGTGGAATACAGAGCCGCCTGCGACTCCGGCGTCGTGGTGCTGGCTAAGAATTCCGGCACCGTCAGCTATGTAGACGCTGTCCGCATCGTCATCGAGAGAGACGACGGCATGGGCAAGGATACCTACAAGCTGCTGAAGTATAAGAGATCCAACCAGGGTACCTGCATCAACCAGAAGCCCATCGTCTCCCACGGTGAGCACATCGAAGCAGGCGAAGTCATCGCGGATGGTCCTTCCACCGATCAGGGCGAGATCGCTCTGGGTAGAAACCTCCTCATCGGCTTCATGACCTGGGAAGGCTATAACTACGAGGACGCAGTCATCCTCAACGAAAGACTGCTGATGGACGACGTTCTTACGTCCATCCACATCGAGGAATACGAGTCCGAAGCCAGAGACACCAAGCTCGGACCCGAAGAGATCACCAGAGACATCCCCAACGTGGGTGAAGATGCTCTGAAGGATCTGGACGAAGAAGGCATCGTGCGCGTAGGCGCCGAGGTCGACTCCTCCGATATTCTGGTGGGCAAGGTCACCCCGAAGGGCGAGACCGAGCTTACCGCAGAAGAGAGACTGCTGCGCGCCATCTTCGGCGAAAAGGCCAGAGAAGTCCGCGACACGTCCCTGCGCGTTCCCCACGGTGAGACCGGTATCGTCGTAGACGTAAAGGTCTTCTCCAGAGAGAACGGCGACGACCTGTCCCCGGGCGTCAACAAGCTGGTCCGCTGCTACATCGCCACCAAGAGAAAGATCCAGGTGGGCGACAAGATGGCAGGCCGCCACGGCAACAAGGGCGTTATCTCCAGGGTCCTGCCCATGGAAGACATGCCCTTCACTGAAGACGGCACCCCGCTGCAGGTCATGCTCAACCCCCTGGGCGTACCGTCCCGTATGAACATCGGACAGGTCCTGGAAGTTCACCTGGGCCTGGCAGCCAAGGCCAAGGGCTGGTACATCTCCACCCCGGTCTTCGACGGCGCCAGAGAATCCGACGTCATCGGACTGCTCAAGGAATGCGGTTATCCCGAGACCGGCAGACTGCAGCTGAGAGACGGCCGCACCGGCGATTACTTCGATCACCCGGTCACCGTCGGCTACATGTACATGCTCAAGCTGCACCATCTGGTCGACGATAAGATCCACGCCAGAAGCACCGGCCCGTACTCCCTCGTAACGCAGCAGCCGCTGGGCGGCAAAGCCCAGTTCGGCGGTCAGCGTTTCGGCGAAATGGAAGTCTGGGCGCTGGAAGCTTACGGCGCAGCCTACACCCTGCAGGAGATCCTGACGGTCAAGTCCGACGACATCGTGGGACGCGTCAAGACCTACGAAGCCATCGTTAAGGATGAGAACATCCCCGAACCGGGCATTCCCGAGTCCTTCAAGGTACTCATCAAGGAAATGCAGTCCCTCGCACTGGACGTCAAGGTCCTGGACGAGAACGGCGAAGAGATGGAGATCCGGGACGCCGGCGAACTGGAAGCCAACACGAACTTCGGCGCTGTCGAATTCGATCACGTCCGCAGAGACGACGAGTTCTTCACCGGCGATTTCGGGTTCACCCAGACCGACGAAAACGGCGAAGCCCTGGAAGATACGTCTGTCTACGAACAGGAAGAAGATTCCTACGTGGACGATTACACAGGCGAAGCAGAAGAATAATCCCATTCCTTATTTCCCCGGTGTTGAAAGGAAGCAGAGACTTTGGAACTGAGTAATTTTGAATCATTACAGATAAGCCTTGCCTCTACGGACAAGATCAGAAGCTGGTCTCACGGTGAGGTCACGAAGCCCGAAACCATCAACTACAGAACGCTGAAGCCCGAGCGCGACGGCCTGTTCTGCGAGAGGATCTTCGGACCGACCAAGGACTGGGAATGCCACTGCGGAAAGTATAAGCGCATCCGCTATAAGGGCATCGTCTGCGACCGCTGCGGCGTAGAAGTCACAAAGGCAAAAGTAAGAAGAGAACGGATGGGCCACATCGAACTGGCCACCCCGGTCTCCCATATCTGGTACTTCAAGGGCATCCCCAGCCGGATCGGTCTGGTCCTGGACATGAGCCCCAGAAGTCTGGAAAAGATCCTGTATTTCGCTTCTTACGTGGTCACCGATCCCGGCGACACGGATATGCAGTATATGGATATCCTCACGGAGCAGCAGTACAGAGAAAAGAAAGAAGAGTTCGGTGACCGCTTCAAGGCGGGCATGGGCGCAGAATCCGTGCGCCAGCTGCTGGAAGCCATCGACCTGGACGAGCTGGCCGCAGACCTGCGCGCCAAGCTGAAGGACGCACAGAGCCAGAAGAGAGTCCGCATCGTCAGAAGACTGGAAGTCATCGAAGCGCTGCGCGCCTCCGGCAACCGTCCCGAGTGGATGATCCTGGAAGTCGTTCCCGTCATCCCGCCCGACATCCGTCCGATGGTGCAGCTGGACGGCGGCAGATTCGCCACCTCCGACCTCAACGACCTGTATAGACGGGTCATCAACAGAAACAACCGTCTTAAGAGACTGCTGGAGCTGAGCGCTCCCGACATCATCGTCCGCAACGAGAAGAGAATGCTGCAGGAAGCGGTAGACGCTCTGATCGACAACGGCCGCAGAGGCCGCCCCGTAACGGGCCCCGGCAGCAGACCTCTTAAGTCTCTGTCCGACATGCTGAAAGGTAAGCAGGGACGTTTCCGTCAGAACCTGCTGGGTAAGCGCGTCGACTATTCCGGCCGTTCCGTAATCGTCGTAGGTCCGGACCTGAAGTTCTATCAGTGCGGTCTTCCCAAGAAGATGGCGCTGGAGCTCTTCAAGCCTTTCATCATGAAGGAACTGGTCATCCGCGGCCTCGCACACAACATCAAGAGCGCCAAGAGAATGGTCGAAAAGGTGCGCCCGGAAGTCTGGGACGTGCTGGATGACGTCATCCAGGATCATCCCGTCCTCCTCAACCGCGCCCCGACGCTGCACAGACTGGGCATCCAGGCCTTCGAACCGGTTCTGGTCGAAGGCAAGGCCATCAAGCTGCATCCGCTGGTCTGCACGGCTTACAACGCAGACTTCGACGGCGACCAGATGGCTGTCCACGTACCTCTCTCCGTGGAGGCACAGGCTGAAGCCAGATTCCTGATGATGTCCGTCAATAACATCCTGGCACCCAAGGACGGCTCCCCGATCACGACGCCGACCCAGGACATGATCCTCGGCTCCTACTACCTGACTCACCCCGGCGTATGCGCCAAGACGGACGAGGACGGCAAGATCGTCGAACGCATCGACGAGTTTAAGGACGAGGAAAAGAACCGGGCCGACGGTTTCGAGAGAGTCCCCGAAAAGGGCGACGGCAAGGTCTTTACCGACTACGCCGAGATGCTCATGGCCTATCAGACCGGCGCCATCGCGATCCACGCCAAGATCAAGGTGCGCATGTATCTCGGACCCGAAGATAAGGAAGGCCGTCTGGTGGAATCCACCGTCGGACGCTTTATCTTCAACGAGCAGATCCCCCAGGATCTGGGGTTCATCGACAGAGAAAAGGATCCGTACTCCCTGGAGATCGGCTTCCTCTGCCGCAAGAAGGACCTCACCCGGATCATCGACAAGTGCTTCCGGGCTCACGGCAACACCGAAACGGCCAAGATGCTCGACCACATCAAGAGCACCGGCTTTAAATATTCCACGAAGGCTGCCATCACCATCTCCATCGGCGACATGGTAATGCCCGAGAACAAGCAGGAGATCATCGACGCGGCCCAGGCCAAGGTCGACAAGTACGAAGCGTTCTACAGACGCGGCCTCATGAGCAACAACGAGCGCTACGAGAACGTCATCCAGATCTGGCACAAGGCCACCGACGACGTGGCAGACGCCCTGATGGATTCCCTGCAGGCGGACAACAACCTGTTCATCATGGCAGACTCCGGCGCCCGTGGTTCCAAGAACCAGATCCGTCAGATCGGCGGCATGCGCGGTCTGATGGGCAACGCTGCCGGTAAGACCATCGAAATTCCTATCACCGCGAACTTCCGCGAAGGTCTGACGGTCATGGAATACTTCATCTCCGCCAACGGCGCCAGAAAGGGTCTGGCCGATACCGCTCTGCGTACCGCAGACTCCGGTTACCTCACCAGACGTCTCGTAGACGTTTCCCACAACGTCATCGTCCGTGAGAACGACTGCGGCACCGACGAAGGCATCGAAGTCAGAGCCTTCACCGACGGCAAGGAAGTCATCGAAGCGCTTCGCCTGCGTATCGTAGGCAGAACGGCGCTGGAAGATATCGCAGATCCCAAGACGGGCGAACTCATCGTCGAAGGCGGCGACGAGATCACCGAAGCGCAGGCACAGGCCATCGAAGACGCCGGCATCGAAGCCGTCAAGATCCGTTCGGTCATGACCTGCAAGAGCAAGACCGGCATCTGCGCAGCCTGCTACGGCCGCAACCTGGCGACGGGCTCCCACGTGAATATCGGCGAAGCGGTCGGTATCATCGCAGCCCAGTCTATCGGCGAACCCGGTACGCAGCTGACCATGAGAACGTTCCACACCGGCGGCGTATCCGTTGCAGGAAACGACATCACCCAGGGTCTTCCGAGAGTCGAAGAACTTTTCGAAGCCCGTAAGCCGAAGGGTATCGCGGAGATCTGCGAACAGGACGGCACTGTCGTCTCCATCGAGCCGCGGCCCGACAATAAGACCGAGGTCCGCGTACGGGGCGAAGAGGAAAGAACCTACATCATTCCTTACGGCGCCCGCCTGAAGGTAGCCGAAGGCAGCGTGGTCCACGCCGGCGAAGGCATCACCCAGGGCCCGCTCAACCCGCACGACATCATGCGCCTCAACGGTGTTGAAGGCGTTTACCAGTACCTCCTGAAGGAAGTTCAGAGAGTGTACAAGCAGCAGGGTGTAGACATCAACGATAAGCACATCGAAGTCATCGTGTCTCAGATGCTGTCCAAGTACCGCATCGACGACGCGGGCGACACCCACCTGCTGCCCGGCGCGCTGTACAACCTCTTCGAGATCGAAGACGAGAACAATGCGCTGGAAGAAGGACAGGAACCTGCCGTTTACAAGAGAGAGCTCCTCGGTATCACCAAGGCTTCTCTGGCGACGAACTCCTTCCTGTCCGCCGCATCCTTCCAGGAGACCACCAGAGTCCTCACCGACGCTGCCATCAAGGGCAAGCGCGACAGACTGCTGGGCCTGAAGGAGAACGTCATCATCGGTAAGCTCATCCCCGCCGGTACGGGCATGAAGCAGTACAAGAACATCGAGATCGACTACGGCGTAAATACCGAATACATGGAATCCTTCAACACGAAGGAGATCCGCGAAGACTACACGGACGACGACGCTCCCGACCTCTTTGAGGACGAAGCGGACGAGACCGAAGTTATGGAAGAACCGGCAGACGAATTTGCCGGCGAAGAGGAGATGGACGCAGAAGCGGAAGTTCCTGCGGAGGAACTGTAGAAAAGCCTTTGACATCAAGGCTTAGGCTATGTTACACTATCTCTGTTGTGCTATTGAGTTCTGCCCGCACGCAGCGCGTGCGGGCGGGTCAATATAAAAAAACTTAGAAGAAAGGAGAAATTGAATGCCTACCATTAACCAACTGGTAAGACAGGGACGGACGATGTCCGAAAAGAAGTCCAACTCTCCTGCTCTGCTGAAAAGCATGAACAGTCTGAAGAGAGTGCCGACCGATACGAAGGCACCCCAGAAGAGAGGCGTTTGCACTTCCGTTAAGACAGTAACTCCGAAGAAGCCGAACTCTGCACTGAGAAAGGTCGCCCGTGTTCGCCTCACCAACGGTCTGGAAGTTACCGCTTACATTCCCGGTGAAGGACACAATCTGCAGGAACACAGCGTTGTTCTGATCAGAGGCGGCAGAGTCAAGGACCTCCCCGGTGTGCGTTATCACATCGTTAGAGGTACCCTGGATACCGCAGGCGTTGCCAACAGAGGCCAGGCCCGTTCCAAGTACGGTGCTAAGAGACCCAAGGCAAAGAAGTAAGATCCGCAGAGATCGATTTTAGAAGTTATTGTTCATATCGGGTAAACTAGAGTGCCCTTATCATATAGATAATGGCACCGCGCTGCTCAACTGTGGCAGCGAGTACCGATGATTTGCGCAACATACGCAAGGAGGAAAGAGAAGTGCCAAGACGTGGAAACGTCCCCAAGAGGGAAGTGCTCCCCGATCCTGTATACGGCAGTGTTGTTGTGGCTAAGCTCATCAACAGCATTATGCTCGACGGCAAGAAGGGTGTAGCACAGAAGATCGTCTACGATGCTTTTGAGACCATCAAGGCAAAGACCGGCGAAGAACCCCTGGAAGTCTTCAACAAGGCAATGAACAACATCATGCCCCAGGTTGAAGTCAAGGCCAGAAGAATCGGTGGTGCGAACTACCAGGTTCCTATCGAAGTCAGACCGGAAAGACGGCAGACCTTAGGTCTGAGATGGCTCACCAAGTACACGAGAGACAGAGGCGAACGGACGATGTCCGACAGACTCGCCAACGAGCTCATGGATGCCGCCAACGGACTCGGCGGATCCGTCAAGAAGAAAGACGATACGCATAAGATGGCAGAAGCGAACAGAGCGTTCGCTCACTACAGATTCTAATAGGATCCATGCAGTACAGCCATCAGGTACCGGGCAGGAAAGGAGGAAGACATGCCTAGAAAGTTTTCGCTGGAAAATACTCGTAATATCGGCATCATGGCGCACATCGACGCCGGTAAGACGACGACTACAGAGCGTATTCTGTTCTATACCGGTAAGACCCATAAAATGGGCGAGACCCACGAGGGTGCAGCCGTAATGGACTATATGGTCCAGGAGCAGGAAAGAGGCATCACCATCACTTCTGCTGCTACGACCGCTCAGTGGAAAAACACTAGGATCAATATTATCGATACACCGGGTCACGTGGACTTCACCGTAGAGGTGGAGAGATCTCTGCGTGTACTGGACGGTGCCGTCACCGTTCTCTGCGCCAAAGGCGGCGTAGAGCCCCAGTCCGAAACAGTCTGGCGGCAGGCGGAGAAGTACGGCGTTCCCAGAATGATCTTCGTCAACAAGATGGATATCATAGGCGCAGACTTCTACCACGTGCTGGACATGGTCAAGAACAGACTGAAGGCCAACGCGGTGGCAGTGCAGCTCCCCATCGGCGTGGAGAGCACATTCCGGGGTATTATCGACCTCATCAAGATGAAGGCCGAGATCTATGAAGACGATCTCGGCACTGTCATCGAAGAGCAGGACATCCCCGAAGACATGATGGACCTCGCAGAGGAATACCGGCAGAAGATGCTGGAATCCGTTGCGGAATGCGACGAAGATCTCATGATGAAGTATCTGGAAGGTGAAGAACTCACCGCCGAAGAGATCAAGTCGACGATCCGCAAGATGACCATCGCAAACAAGATGGTGCCCGTTCTGTGCGGTTCCGCCTATAAAAACAAGGGTGTTCAGCTGATGCTGGATGCCGTCGTGGACTATATGCCTTCTCCGCTGGACATTCCGCCCATCAAGGGCATCATTCCCAGACTGGAGAAAGAGGCGGAGCGTCCTGCGGACGACAAGGGTCCGTTCTCCGCACTTGCTTTCAAGATCGTGGCAGACCCCTATGTCGGCAAGCTGGCGTTCTTCCGTGTCTACTCCGGCACGCTGGAGAGTGGCTCCTACGTTTACAACTCCACCAAGGGGAAGAAGGAACGTATCGGCCGCATCCTGCAGATGCACGCCAACCACAGAGAAGATATCGAACAGGTCTATTCCGGCGATATCGCAGCTGCGGTCGGTCTGAAAGATACGACTACCGGCGACACCCTGTGCGACGAAAAGCACCCCATCATTCTGGAATCCATGGAATTCCCCGATCCCGTTATCCAGATCGCCATCGAACCCAAGACGAAGGCCGGTCAGGAAAAGATGGGCATCGCCCTGGCAAAGCTTGCCGAGGAAGATCCCACCTTCAAGACCTACACCGACCCCGACACCGGTCAGACGATCATTGCGGGCATGGGCGAACTCCATCTGGAGATCATTGTCGACAGACTGCTCCGTGAGTTCAAGGTCGAGGCAAACGTGGGCAAGCCCCAGGTTTCCTACAAAGAGACCATCACGAAGGAAGCCATCGTCGACAACAAATACGCCAAGCAGTCCGGCGGACACGGCCAGTACGGTCACGTCAAGATCCGCCTCTACCCCAGACAGCCGGGAGAAGGCTACGAGTTCGTCAACAAGATCGTTGGCGGCGCCATCCCCAAGGAATTCATCCCCAAGATCGACGAAGGTATTCGCGAAGCGATGGAGACGGGTCCCCTGGCCGGCTATCAGGTGGTCGACGTAGGTGTCGAGCTGTTTGACGGTTCCTACCACGAAGTGGACTCCTCGGAAATGGCGTTCAAGATCGCCGCTTCCATGGCCTTCAGAGAAGCCGCAGCAAAGGCTGCTCCGATCCTGCTGGAACCCATCTTCAAGGTAGAAGTTACGGCTCCCGAGGAATACATGGGAGACGTGATCGGAGACATCTCTTCCCGCAGAGGAAGGATCGAAGGCACCGACATCCGCAACGGCGCAGCCACCGTGGATGCTATGGTACCCCTCTCCCAGATGTTCGGCTACGCCACCGACCTGCGTTCCAAGACCCAGGGCAGAGGCACGTACGTCATGCAGATGGATCACTTCGAGAAGCTGCCCGACAACCTGCTGGACAAGATCAATAAGTAACCAAAATTGCAATTTTATAAACCAAATCACGTGAAAAGGAGAAAGTAAAATGGCAAAAGAAAAATTTGACAGATCGAAACCGCATCTTAACATCGGCACCATCGGTCACGTTGACCACGGCAAGACCACTCTGACCGCGGCCATCACCAAGGTTCTGGCAACCAGACTTCCCTCCGCGACCAACCAGATCGTTGACTTCGAGAACATCGATAAGGCTCCGGAAGAAAGAGAAAGAGGTATTACGATCAATACCGCTCACGTAGAATACGAGACCGCGAAAAGACACTATGCGCACGTTGACTGCCCGGGTCACGCAGACTATGTTAAGAACATGATCACCGGTGCCGCTCAGATGGACGGCGCTATCCTGGTAGTTGCTGCTACCGATGGTCCGATGCCCCAGACCAGAGAGCACATCCTGCTGTCCCGTCAGGTAGGCGTTCCCTACATCATCGTATTCCTGAACAAGTGCGACATGGTCGACGACGAAGAGCTGCTCGACCTGGTCGAAATGGAAGTTCGCGAACTGCTGGACGAATACGAATTCCCCGGCGACGATACCCCCATCATCAGAGGTTCCGCTCTGGAAGCTCTGCAGCATCCCGATGGTCCCTGGGGTGACAAGGTTATGGAACTGCTCGACGCTGTCGACACCTACATTCCCGAACCCGAAAGAAAGTCCGACCTGCCCTTCCTGATGCCCGTAGAAGACGTCTTCTCCATCACCGGCCGCGGCACCGTTGCTACCGGTCGTGTTGAAAGAGGCACCATCAAGGTTGGCGACACCGTTGAGATCGTTGGTCTGACCGACGAAAAGAGAGCTGTCGTCGTTACCGGCGTTGAAATGTTCCGTAAGCTGCTCGACCAGGCTATCGCTGGCGACAACATCGGCTGCCTGCTCCGTGGTGTTCAGAGAAACGAGATCGAAAGAGGTCAGGTTCTCTCCGCTCCCGGCAGCATTCATCCCCACACCCACTTCAAGGGCCAGGTATACGTTCTGAAGAAGGAAGAAGGCGGCCGCCACACTCCGTTCTTCAACGGTTACAGACCCCAGTTCTACTTCAGAACCACCGACGTTACCGGTACTCTGACTCTGCCCGAAGGCACTGAAATGTGCATGCCTGGCGACAACGTCGTCATGGAGATCGAGCTGATCACCGAGATCGCTATCGAAGAAGGTCTGCGTTTCGCTATTCGCGAAGGCGGCAGAACCGTTGGTTCCGGCGTTGTTACCGAGATCATCGAGTAATTCGAAATAAGCCATTTAAAAGGAGCTCTCCGGAGCTCCTTTTTTCGTTGAGCCGCTGAGTTGAAAACCCGCCGCTTTTTTTGTACAATCGTAGCAGGTTTTCTAAATAGGAGGCAAACCATGAACATCAGCTTCGATAAGGCAAAAGAAATTCTGGGCGGGTTCACCGCACAGGCACAGGACATGCTGAAGGACGGCAGCAAAGTGGAAGCTGCTCTGGAAGCGCTGGAAGCCAAGATGAAGGAGATCCCGACGATCGGCGAAGGCCTCTCCAGACTGCCCCTCATGATCTCCATGATCCGGGCATACATTACGAAGGAATACACCGAGGTGTCCCCGAAGGTGGTCGCATCCATGCTGTGCGCGGTGCTGTACCTGGTGAAGGGCAAGGACCTCATCCGGGACGATATCCCCGTCGTAGGCCTGGTGGACGACATCGCCGTGGCAGGCGCCGCGTTTATGCTTTCCGAGAAGGAACTGGACGCCTACGCCGCATGGCGCGAAGCCAAAGACTGCACTGTGACCGCTGAGAGAGCGCTGCCGCAGACAGAGGATGTGTCCGAGGCGCTCGAAGCGCAGATGGACGAGATCCCCACGGAAGCGTAGCCGCACGCGCAGCTACCCGAAGACGGCCGCATGCTGGATTACTACGCGCTGCTGGGCGTGCCGCGCTTTACGGCGTCCCAGGACGACATAAGGAAAGCTTACCGGACGCAGATCGCGTTTTTTCATCCGGATAAGGGCTACGTAAACGAAAACATCGCGCTGGAACGGACACAGCAGCTGAACGAGGCTTACGATACGCTGAAGAATCCGTCCCGCAAAGCGGTCTACGACGATTCACGTGAAGGCAAATCATCCCGGGACGACGGTCATCACGTTCTCCAACAACCGCAATTTCGACACTTTCCGGGTGAGGATCATCGTTTTATAGCGGATCTTCCCCGTTTATGGTAAAACAAATGTAATCAAGGAAGCAAGGGCAGAGCCCTTGCAAAATGCATTTGTTGAACCATTTTTTGTAGAAAGGCGGATTACGCCTTTCATTTATGGTATGATATTTGGCATGGAAAAGACCATTTCTTTAAAAAATGAATTAGATACCAGGAATCTCGGCGCTTCGCTGGCAAAGCAGATGCAGCCAAACCAGGTCTACGCCCTCATCGGAGACCTTGGCGCCGGCAAGACCACGCTGGCGAAGGCCATCGCGAGGGGTCTGGGGGTCACAGAGACCCTTACCAGCCCCACGTTTACCATCGTGCAGGAGTACGAGACTGGCCGTCTGCCGCTGTACCATTTCGACGTTTACCGGGTGAGCGACGAGGACGAACTGTTCGAGATCGGCCTGGAGGATTATTTCCACAAAGGCGGCGTCTGCCTGGTGGAATGGGCGGATCTCATCGAAGATCTGCTACCGGCAGACGCCATTACGATAACCTTAAGCTACGGAGAAGAGGAGGGAGAACGGATATGCCGCATAGACCGGTGATACTGGCCATCGAGACCACGGGACCGCTGGCTTCCGTTGCGCTCTCCGGCGTTCGGGGGCCTGTGGAAGGCTCCGCTGCCACAGAGGACGGTTTTCTGGAGCTGGTGAACCAGACCCATTACTCCCACCTCGAGGAGATCGCACCCATGGTGAAGGAGATCCTGCAGACCGCCGGCATGCAGCCGGAAGAACTGGATGCGATCGCCGTATCCAGAGGGCCCGGATCGTTTACCGGCATCCGCATCGGCATGGCGACGGCCAAGGCTTTCGCACAGGTCTGGAATAAGCCCATCGTCTGCGTGCCGACGCTGGCGTCCTTTGCGTATATGGATGTGGATCCGCAGGCGATCGAGGGGTTCCCGGAGGGGGCTGACCCCCTCATCTGCCCGCTGTTCGACGCCCGCCGCAGCCAGGTGTACGCTGGCGTGTACCTGCCGGGCTGTAAGGATGCTCTTCTGGCGGACGGCGCCTACGACGTGCCGGACTACCTGGAGAAGCTGGGTGCGCTGCTGACCCCGGACAAAACAGCCGTTTTCTTCGGCGACGGATGCGACGCATACCGGGAAACGTTGGAAAACAGCGGGCTGCCGCATGTTTTCGCGCCGCAGAACGTCAAGTTCCAGCTGGCTCATGCGGATCTGAATCTGGCGTTGGAGCTGTACGAAGAAGGGCAGCTGACGGATTGCTACAACGCGCAGCCCGAATATCTGCGCCTAGCGGAAGCGGAGCGCAAGCTGAAGGCCGGCGCGCTGAGGAAGATGCCATGATGCTGCGCCGCGCGGATAAAAACGATATCGACCGGATCGCGGAGATGGAGAAGATCTGCTTTCCGGAGGAACCCTGGAGCCGGGACATGGTAGCGGCGGAGTTCTCCGGGCTCAATCCTTCCCGCTACTATGTGGCGGAGGAAGACGGACAGATCCTGGCATATGCCGGCATCTGGCTGCTGCCGCCTGAAGGATACATCACGAATGTGGCGGTGCACCCCCAGGAACGCAGAAGAGGGCTGGGGTCGCAAATTCTGCAGAAACTCATCGACGAAGGGCTGGCGGAAGGGGTCACCGACGTTACGCTGGAGGTGCGCGTCTCCAATGCGCCCGCCATCGCCCTTTACAAGTCTTTCGGTTTCGAAGAGGCAGGCGTAAGACCCCACTATTATCAGGATAAAGAGGATGCCCTCATCATGTGGCTGCATCAGTAATATGAAAAACGGTAAACATCTGACAATGGGGATCGAGAGCAGCTGCGACGAGACTGCCATCGCCGTCCTGGCGGACGGGCGGGAAGTCCTGTCCAACGTCATCTCCTCCCAGATCGAAGTGCATAAAGTCTACGGCGGCGTGGTGCCGGAGATCGCCTCGCGCCACCATTTAAACAACATCCCCTTCGTCTTCGAGCATGCGCTGGAAGAAGCAGGGGTAACTTTGGATGACATCGACGAGATCGGCGTTACGGCAGGCCCCGGCCTTGCCGGTGCGCTTTTGATGGGCACGGCGTTTGCCAAGGCGGTCTGCGCGGCGGCGGACAAGCCCCTCGTGGGCGTGCATCACATCCAGGGGCACATCATGGCCAATCTGCTGGAACATCCGGAGCTTAAGCCGCCTTTCCTGGCGCTGGTGGTATCCGGGGGTCACACGCATCTGGCAGAAGTGCAGGGATACAACGAATTCCGCATCCTTGGCGCCACGAGGGACGATGCCGTGGGCGAAGCTTACGACAAGGTCGCCCGCGTGCTGGGGCTCGGCTATCCTGGCGGTCCGAAGATCGATAAGATCGCGAAAGAGGGCGATCCTCACGCGATCGAATTCAAGCGGGTGTATCTGGAGCAGGGCAGCCTGGACTTTTCGTTCTCCGGGACGAAAACGGCGGTCATCAACTATCTGCACAAGGAAGAACAGGGCGGACGGCCGGTAAACGCAGCGGACGTGGCAGCGTCCTTCCAGGAAGCCGTGGTCGAGGTGATCGTAAACAAAGCCATGATGGCCTTGGATCTGACGGGCTACAGCGGTCTCGCGGTGGCCGGCGGCGTCGCCTCCAACAGCTGCCTGCGGGAACGCCTGCAAAAAGCCTGCGAAAAACGGGGTGCCAAGTTCTATATCCCTTCCCCGATCTTCTGCACCGACAACGGTGCGATGATCGCAGCTGCTGCCTATCATAAGGCGAGGGAAGGACATTTTGCCACATTGCACCTGGATGTCTGGCCGGGCTTAAATCTGGAGAGCGGACTGGATAAATTAGAGCAATAGGCTTGACAGTTCCCTCCCCCTAACCATATAATACCCAATGTAGATCTGTTTCAGGGCGGGGTGCAATTCCCCACCGGCGGTGATCGGCGAAAGCCGCAAGTCCGCGAGCCGAAAGGCAGAACCGGTGCGAATCCGGTACCGACGGTATAGTCCGGATGGAAGAAACGATTCTTTCTTTTGTTTGCCCTGCAGCGATGCAGCGGCATTTTTATTGCCTGACAGATTCCAAACCTAACTTTTTCAACGTTTCAAGGAGGAATCTATGGAAAACGTAAGCACAAAGACCAACACCATGGCAAAACTGGGCATCCTGGCGGCGATCTCCGTCGTTCTGGTAGCCATCGTCCACTTCCCGCTCATCCCGGCGGCATCGTTCCTGGAGTACGATCCGGCGGACGTCCCCATCCTGCTGGGAACCTTCGCCTTAGGACCCGCCGCAGGTCTGCTGCTCACCGTCACCGCCAGCGTCATTCAGGGGGTCACCGTGAGCGCAGCCAGCAGCTGGTACGGCATCGTGATGCACATCATCGCCACAGGCACCTACGTGCTGGTCGCCGGCAATATCTACCGGCAGAACAAGACCAAGAAGCAGGCGGTCCTGGCGCTGCTCTGCGGCACGCTGGCCATGGCAGCTGTCATGGTCCCCGCCAACCTGTTCATTACGCCGGTCTTCATGGGAGCGCCCCGGGAGGTCGTCGCCGGCATGATCCCCACAGCGATCCTGCCCTTCAATCTGCTGAAGGCAGGCATCAATTCCGTCATCACGTTCGTACTGTATAAGAGAGTCAGCCCGCTGCTGCATAGATAATGGACCCGAAAAGATCTGCAACAAGAGGATATATCGAAGTGTTTCTGGCCGGTGCCCTCTGGGGGTGCATCGGCCCCTTTATGCAGGGCATGTCCAACATGGGCGCCGGCTCCGGCCTCATCTCGCTGATGCGGCAGGGCTTCGGCACGCTGATGATGATCCCCGTGGTCCTCATCGCCTGCAAAGGAATAAAACCGCTGAAAGTGGACCGCAAAAGCCTGTTTGTCCTGCTATTGATGGGCCTGCTTTCGGAGGCGGTCTTCAACCTGTGCTACTCCGCCTGCGTTGCCCGCCTGGGAGTTGCCGCTGCGGCGGTCCTGCTATATACGGCGCCGATCTTTGTCATGATCCTCTCCCGTATCCTCTATGCGGAGCAGATCACTTCCCGCAAGGTGCTGGCCATCGTGCTGAACCTGGCAGGGTGTGCCCTGACCGTCACCAACGGGGAATTTTCCGCGGAAAATCTGGCTGCCGCCGGCATTCTGTTCGGCGTTCTGGCAGGTTTTTTCTACGCGACCATCACGATCTTCGGAAAATACGTATCCGGCAGCGTAAATCCCTACGTTACCTGTTTCTACAATTTCCTGTTCGGCACCGGATTTCTTATTCTTTTTACCCGGCCCTGGACGATGGATCTTTCCTTCTTCGACGCGAAATTCTGTCTGCTAGGCGCAGGCATCGGCCTGTTCGGCACGGTGCTCCCCTACATTTTCTACATGACGGGGCTTACCCATCCGGTGGAAGCGTCTAAGGTGCCCGTCGTCGCTTCCGTGGAAACGGTCGTGGCAGCTGTCCTGGGCGCTGTCCTGTTCCGGGAAGCGGTGGGACCAGCCAAGATCCTCGGCATCCTTTTGGTGTTCGTATCGGTAGCCGTCATCAACAGCGGAGGCAAAAAAGCGAAGGAAGAAAACGCATAAAAAAACCGCGGAGCCCAGGCTCCGCGGTCGTTTTTTTCTGCTTAGCTGATGTAATCTTCTACGCACTTGACGATATCGCCAACAGTCGCGAATTCTTCCGCAACTTCGTCGGGGATCTCGATGTCGTACTCATCTTCCAGCGCCATGATGATCTCGACGGCATCCAGAGAATCCGCTTCCAGATCCTTGATCAGGTTCGTATCCAGCGTGATCTCTTCTGTATCTACGTCAAGCTGCTCTGCAATGATTTCGCGTACTTTGTCAAATACCATTTTTCCCTCCGTTGAACGCACGGGACGTCCCGCACTATGTAACACACCTAAATTATAATATATGTGGAACCGTATGCAAGAAGTTTTTACGCTTCTTCCTGCAGTTCCATCCAGTCTTCATAAGCTTTCTCCAGATCTTCTCTGGCCGCCAGAAGCTCAGAATTGACTTCTCTGGCCTTTTCCGGGTCGGAGTATATTTCCGGCAGGCAAAGCCGGTTCTCAAGCTCTGTGACCCGATTTTCGGCCTCTGAGACCGTTTCCTCCGCCGCCTGGAGCTGCCTCTCCCGCTTTCTCTTCGCGGCGGCTTCCTCTTTCTCCTTCTGACGCAGCAGCGTGCGCTCTTCCTTGGACAGCAGCTTCTGTGCATCCGCGGGATTGGCGCCTTTCGCAAGGGTCTCCAGATAGGCTTTGCCGGAGGTCACCGAGGAGGATTTCTGCTCGTAGTAATCGTAGCTTCCCAGGTAGACCGTTATGCCCTCGGGCTTGAGCTCGTAGATCGCCGAGGGGATCTTCTGCAGCAGATAGCGGTCGTGAGACACGATGAGAAGCGTACCGGGGAAGTCCAGCAGGGCATCCTCGAACACTTCCTTCGCCGCGATGTCGAGGTGGTTCGTGGGCTCGTCCAGGATGAGGAAATTTGCGCCGGTCATCATCAGCTTGAGCAGCGACAGCTTTGCTTTTTCGCCGCCCGCCAGATCCTTCACCTGCTTAAAGACATCGTCTCCGTAGAAACCCAGCCGTCCCAACAGCTTGCGCAGTTCCACCTGGTCGTACTTGATATAGGTGGAATGGACTTCGTCCAGCACGGTCTTCTCCGGATCGAGGAGCTTCTGCTCCTGGTCGTAGTAGCCGCACACGACGTTCTGGCCCAGCTTTAACCATCCGCTGTCCGGGTCAAGCTCGCCGAGGATGATCTTTAAAAGCGTCGTCTTGCCGACGCCGTTGGGACCGACCATGCAGATGCGGTCGCCTTTTTTGATGTCCATGTTGACCCCGGAAAACAGGTGCTTTACGCCCTCCGGGCCGGTAAAGGACATCGCCAGGTCCTCCGCCTGCAGCACGTCCTGTCCGCTCTTGAGCTTTTCGTCGAAGCGGATCTTCAGCTTTTCGCGGAAGAAGGTAGGCTTGTCCGGCATGTCCAGCATGGCAAGCCGCTTTTCCCTGGACTGGGCGCGCTTTACGAGATGCTCCGTGTTGTGCTCCTTAAAGCGCCGGATGATCTCTTCCTGCCTTGCGACTTCCGCCTTCATCTGCTCATAGTGGCGCAGATCCTGTTCGTACTGCAGCTGCTTCTTCTCCTTGAACGTCGTGTAGTTGCCGTCGTAGGCCTTTAAATGACAGTGCTCGATCTCGAAGATGCGGGTCGCCAGTTTGTCCAGGAAATACCGGTCGTGGGAGATGATGACGAGCGTGCCGCGGTAACCCTTCAGATAGCCTTCCAGCCATTTGAGCGTACCGATGTCCAGGTGGTTCGTCGGCTCATCCAGCAGCAGCATGTCCGGCTCCTGCAGCAGCAGCGAAGCCATGGCGAGCCGCGTGCGTTCGCCGCCGGAGAGGGTGCCCACCGGCTTGTCCAGGTAGTCGTCCGTAAAAGCGAGGCTGCGCAGGATGCCCTTCAGGCCCTTGTCGTAGCTGTATCCGTGACGCTCTTCAAAGGCTTCTTTCTGCTTTTCCGTTGCGGCTTTCGAAACTTCCTCCTGCACGGTGCCGCCGTCGGGGAAGTGGTCGCGCTGCTTTAAATAACCGATGCTGGCGCCTTTTTCAAAGTAAAGTTCGCCGCTGTCCGGCTGCAGTTCGCCCGCGAGGATGCGCATCAGCGTGCTCTTGCCCGCGCCGTTGGCGCCGACGATGCCGACGCGGTCGCCCGCGTTTACGTGGAAGGTGACATCTTCCAGAACGGTCTCGATCCCGAAGCTCTTATTCAGTTTTGACGCCGTTAGGATGCTCATAACTCTGCTATTTTACCATAAAGAAAGTGTTGTAACAAATCCTCTGTTAGTGATAAAATTAACAAGGTGTGTTTAAAACCATGAAAGGATAATATATGAAACAAGAAGGAAAGATCTCATCGGCGGTCATCAGAAGACTACCCAGATATTTACGGGCCCTGGAGGATCTTGAAAGCAGCGGTACGGAACGCATCTCCTCCGGCGAGCTCTCAAAACTTATCGGATATACAGCTTCTCAGATCCGGCAGGATCTCAACCATTTCGGCGGATTCGGCCAGCAGGGCTACGGCTACAACGTAAAAGACCTGAAGGCGGAGATCGGAAAGATCCTGGGCTTGGGGCAAAAATACAAAATGGTCATCGTGGGGAGCGGCCGTCTGGGCCAGGCGATCAACAGCTTTATCAGCTCCTACAGCGAAAACTTCTGTGTAACGTCCCTGTTCGACGTAAAGGAAGACCTGATCGGCAAAGAAAAAAGCGGCGTCCTCATCCGCAACTTCGCAGATCTGGAGGACTATCTGAAGAACAACCCCACGGATATCGGGGTCATCACCGTAACGAAAGAAAGCGCCCAGAACGCCTGCGACAAACTGATGGCGGGCGGGGTGGACGGCATCTGGAACTTCGCACCCATCGATCTGGAGAACACGGGCAGCACGCCGGTGGAGAACGTTCATCTCTCGGACAACCTGCATAGCCTCGTGTACTACATCAATCATCCCGAACAGATCTAAAGCATAAAAAAACAGCCGTTTCTCGAAAGAAACGGCTGTTATTTCCTTGCCTTATGCCTGATGGGGGGCTTCTACGGGGCAGTTATCTGCGCAAGCACCGCACTCGATGCACTTTTCAGCGTCGATCTCGTACTTGCCGTCTCCCTGGGAGATAGCCTCTACGGGGCAGTTATCTGCGCAAGCGCCGCAGCTGATGCAAGCATCACCAATTACATATGCCATGTTTTTTTCCTCCTTTTGTAGAATGACGTCATCTGTGCCCTTTGGCACAATGACAGTATAGCATTCTTTCTCCGTTTTTCAATGGCATAATCTTTATTTGTAACAGAATTGTCAAGAGCGCGAAATAATAGCAACGGCTAACTCCATTAGCGGGTGACCCCATGAAGATCTACGGACTTTCCGGTAAGAGCGGAACAGGAAAAAGCTATAACGCGGGCGAACTGTGCGGCCGCATGCATATCCCGGCGATCATCGACGACGGGCTGTACATCTACGGCAGCAGCATCGCTGCGGGCAACTCCGCCAAAAAGCAGGAGACCCGGATCGGGGCGGTCAAGACCGCGCTGTTCATGGACAACGACCACTGCGCCCAGGTCCGCGCTGCCATCCGCCGTACGAAGCCCGACAGCATCCTCATCCTGGGCACGTCCGACGACATGGTGGAAAAGATCGCAGAGCGCCTTGGCCTGCCAAAGCCGTCGCGCATCATCCACATCGAGGACATTACGACGCCGGCGCAGCGGACGAAGGCATCGAAAGAGCGCAAGGAGGACGGCACCCACATCATCCCGGCGCCCACGTTCGAGGTAAAACGCCAGTTCTCCGGCTATTTTCTGGACCCGAAGCGGTCGTTCCGCAGCGGCGCTTTTAAGAAGCCCCTCGGTGCGGAAAAGACGGTAGTGCGGCCTACGTTCAGCTATCTGGGTCACTACGAGATCTCCGATAAAGTCGTGAGCGACATCGTGCAGCTGATGGCGGAAGCCACCCCCGGCGTAGCCAACGTGCTCTGGGTGAGCAGTCAGAACAGCGACGAAGGCATGTACATCCGCGTCGTGCTGCAGTTCGAGTACGGCTGCAAGGTGCGGACGGCGGCTCTGGCCATGCAGCGTGCCATCCACGACGAGGTCGCTTACATGACCGCGTTCAACGTGCTGGGCGTCGAAGTGGAGATCCGCGGATTTAAATTTAAATAGTTGAAAGAAAGGCTTGCAATCCTTTTAAATTAGAGTATAATCAATTTAGCACTCGGGAGAAACGAGTGCTAACAAACTGTTTAAAACCAAATTTACATACGAAGGGAGATCGTAACAATGACAGTGAAACCTTTAGGCGACAGAGTTCTCATCAAGCGGCTCGAGGCGGAAGAAAAGACCAAGGGCGGCATCATCCTGACCAGCGCAGCCAAGGAACAGCCCCAGATGGCGGAAGTTCTGGCAGTCGGTCCGGGAACGGAAGACGTCAAGATGGAGGTCAAGGCAGGCGATAAGGTGATCTTCTCCAAGTACGCCGGCACCGAGATCAAGGTCGACGAAGAAGAACTCATCATCATGTCCCAGAAGGACATCCTTGCAGTCGTAGAATAGGGAGGCAAATCCAATGGCAAAAGAAATCAATTACGGCGAAGAAGCCAGAAGAAAACTGCAATCCGGCGTAGACCAGCTTGCAAATACCGTTAAGATCACGCTCGGCCCCAAGGGCAGAAACGTGCTCATCGAGAAGAAATACGGCAGCCCGCTCATCACCAACGACGGCGTCACCATCGCCAGAGAGATCGAGCTGGAAGATGCTTTTGAAAATATGGGCGCTCAGGTCGTCAAGGAAGTCGCTTCCAAGACCAACGACGTCGCAGGCGACGGCACCACCACCGCAACGCTGCTGGCCCAGGCCATCATCCGCGAAGGATTCAAGAACGTGGCTGCAGGCGCTAACCCCATGATCCTCAAGAGAGGCATCCAGGGTGCCGTAGACGTAGCGGTCGAAGAGATCAAGAAGAACTCCAAGAAGGTCGACAGCAAGGACGCTATCGCGAACGTCGCATCCGTTTCCGCAGGCGACGAAGAGATTGGCAAGATGATCGCAGAAGCTATGGAAAAGGTCGGCAACGAAGGCGTTATCACCGTGGAAGAGTCCAAGTCCATGGAGACCGCTCTGGACGTCGTGGAAGGCATGCAGTTCGACAGAGGTTATCTGTCCGCTTACATGGTCTCCGACACCGACAAGATGGAAGCCAACCTGTCCAACCCGTACATCCTCATCACCGATAAGAAGATCTCCAACATCCAGGAGATCCTGCCTGTACTCGAACAGATCGTCCAGACCGGCAAGAAGCTGCTGATCATCGCAGAAGATGTGGAAGGCGAAGCGCTGGCAACGCTGGTCGTCAACAAGCTGAGAGGCACCTTCGACTGCGTAGCCGTTAAGGCTCCGGGCTTCGGCGACAGACGCAAGGAAATGCTGAAGGATATCGCAGTCCTCACCGGCGGCACCGTTATCTCCTCCGAACTGGGCTACGAACTGAAGGATACCACCATCGACATGCTGGGCACCGCCAACACCGTTAAGGTGACCAAGGACAACACCACCATCGTGGACGGCGCAGGCTCCAAGGACGAGCTGGCTGCCAGAGTTGCCCAGATTCACGCACAGCTGGAAGAGACCACTTCCGAATTTGATAAGGAAAAGCTCCAGGAAAGACTGGCCAAGCTGTCCGGCGGCGTAGCCGTCATCCAGGTCGGTGCAGCTACCGAGACCGAGATGAAGGAAAAGAAGCTCCGCATCGAAGATGCTCTGAATGCTACCAAGGCAGCAGTCGAAGAAGGCATCGTTCCCGGCGGCGGCATCGCGCTCTGCAACATCATTCCTGCCGTTAAGGAATATGCGGACAAGCAGACCGGCGACGTCAAGACCGGCGCGCAGATCATCGTAAGAGCTCTGGAAGAGCCCGTACGCCAGATCGCAGAGAACGCAGGCTTCGAAGGCAGCGTCGTCGTAGCAGCCGTCAAGGCAGCCGACAAGGGCGTAGGCTTCAACGCAGCCACCGAGAAGTACGAAGACATGATGGCAGCCGGTATCGTTGACCCGACCAAGGTCACCAGATCCGCTCTGCAGAACGCAGCTTCCGCATCCAGCCTGCTGCTGACGACAGAGGCCGGTATCGTGGACATCAAGGAACCCGAACCCGCAATGCCCGCAGGCGCAGGCATGGGCGGCGGCATGGGTATGATGTAATACCGACCAGCCAAACTCAATAAACGACCGGATGGTGGCCCCCGCGAAAGCGGGGGCCTTTTTTATTTCCCTGTGCGCCTTTTATTGCAAGTCTTTTGGTGCTATACTATAGGGTAATAATTCAGAAGGAGGTTGGGATGAAACTCAAAACGATACTGGTGCTCGCGCTTGCGGCGGCACTGATGCTTACAGGTTGTCATAAGGCGTCGGCAGAGGATGAAAATACACAGGGGAGCGGTGCAGGGGAGACCGTCGTGGAAACTGCGGGGGAAGAAGCAGCAGAACCGGAAGAACCGGCGCTGCCCATGATGGAAACGAGCCTGGACGACTATCCGCTCAGCACGCCGACCGACGATATCCTGGTGCTGGTCAACAAGACCCACCCGGTAACGAGAGACTACGTGGCGCCGGATCTGGTGACCGTTGCCAGCTGCGACAACAGCGTGGGCAATGCGGACACCAAGAAGATGCGCAAAGTGGCGGCAGACGCCATCGAAGAGCTCATCGCAGGGGCAAAGGACGCGGGCTACAACATCGTGATGCGCACCGGCTACCGCTCCTACGATTATCAGGATTATCTGTTCAACAGCTACGCGGCCAGCTACGGCGAGGAAGAGGCCAATACCTACAGCGCCCGCCCCGGTCAGAGCGAACATCAGACCGGCTGGTGCTGCGACGTGGGACGGCCCGGCTATGGGCTCACCTCCTTCGACGGCACCGACGAAGCTGCCTGGGTCGCCGATAACTGCTGGCGATATGGGTTCATCCTCCGGTATCCGGCCGACAAGACGGACATCACCGGCTACATCTACGAGTCCTGGCACATCCGCTACGTGGGGCTCGAGGTTGCGAAATATATATACGATAACGGGTTAACGCTGGAAGAATATCTGGGCATTCTGGATTAGAACAGGAGGAAAAATGGCTTTTTACTACAACGAACCTTCCCATACCTTTAGCGAATATCTGCTTGTTCCCGGATATTCCGATGAGCGCTGCATTCCCGCGAACGTAAGCCTCAAGACTCCGATCACCAAGTTTAAGAAGGGCGAAGAACCCGCCATCACCATGAACATCCCCATGGTCTCCGCCATCATGCAGGCCGTCTCCGGCGACAAGCTGGCGGTGGCGCTGGCCAAAGAAGGCGGCATCTCCTTCATCTACGGCTCCCAGAGCGTAGAGGACGAGGCGGCCATGGTCGCAAGAGTCAAGGCCACCAAGGCAGGCTTTGTGCCCAGCGATACGAACATCTCTCCGGAAGCGACCCTCAAGGATCTGCTTGCCTTAAAGGACCGCACCGGTCACTCCACTACGGCCGTTACGGAAGACGGCACCAGCGAGGGCAAAGTCGTTGGTCTGGTCACCAGCCGCGACTACCGCGTAAGCCGCATGAGCCTGGACACCAAGGTGAAGGAATTCATGACCCCGCTGGAAAAGCTCATCTACGCCAGAGACGGCATCACCCTGAGCGAAGCCAACGACATGCTGTGGGATCACCGGCTCAACGCCCTGCCCGTGCTGGACGAAGCCGGCCGCATGAAGTCCTTCGTTTTCCGCAAGGACTACGATTCCCACAAATCCAACCCCAACGAACTGTTGGACGAACATAAGAGATACATCGTCGGTGCAGGCATCAACACCAGAGACTTCGCGACCCGCGTACCCGCCCTGGTCGACGCCGGCGTGGATATCCTGTGCATCGACTCCTCCGAAGGCTTCTCCGCCTGGCAGGCCAACACCATCAAGTGGATCCGCGACCACTACGGCGACGACGTCAAGGTCGGCGCAGGCAACGTGGTGGATGCGGACGGATTCCGCTTCCTGGCGGAAGCCGGCGCAGACTTCGTAAAGATCGGCATCGGCGGCGGCTCCATCTGCATCACGAGAGAGACGAAGGGCATCGGCCGCGGCCAGGCGACGGCGGTCATCGAAGTCGCGAAGGCCCGGGACGAATACTTTAAGGAGACCGGCATCTACGTGCCCATCTGCTCCGACGGCGGCATCGTGCACGATTATCACATGACCCTGGCATTGGCCATGGGCGCGGACTTCCTGATGCTGGGCAGATACTTCTCCCGCTTCGACGAATCCCCGACGGCCAAGCTGATGATCAACGGCACCTACGTAAAGGAATACTGGGGCGAGGGTTCCAACCGCGCCCGCAACTGGCAGCGCTACGACCTGGGCGGCGATGCGAAGCTGTCCTTCGAAGAAGGCGTGGACTCCTACGTTCCCTATGCAGGCAGCCTGTCCGACGGCGTACGCCAGTCCCTGGCGAAGGTCCGCTCCACCATGTGCAACTGCGGCGCCCTGACGATCCCCGAACTGCAGCAAAAGGCCAAACTCACCATGGTCTCCGCCACCTCCATCGTAGAAGGCGGCGCCCACGACGTTATCCTGAAGGATACGACGACCGCACAGAACCGTTAATCTATCCCTTTTCAAATACAAGCGAGGTAAACAATGACTGGCAACGTAAGACCCGAATCTCTGGAGCGCATCACCACTCCCGAGCTGGCAAAGAAATTCATCGACGAGCAGATCGCAGCCGTCAAGGAGCAGGTCGGCGAGTCCGGCAAGGTGCTGCTGGCACTGTCCGGCGGCGTGGACTCCTCCGTCTGTGCAGCGCTCATCTCCAAGGCCATCGGAAACCGCCTCATCTGCGTGCACGTCAACCACGGCCTGCTGCGCAAGGGCGAACCTGAGCAGGTCTGCAAGGTGTTCGGCGAACAGTTCGAATCCCAGCTTATCTACGTGGACGCGGTAGACCGCTTCCTGGATGCTCTGGCTGGCGTCGCTGACCCCGAGCAGAAGCGCAAGATCATCGGCAAGATCTTCATCGACGTCTTCGCGGAAGAAGCGAAGAAACTGGACGGCATCGAATTCCTGGGACAGGGCACCATCTATCCCGACATCCTGGAATCCGGCCCCGTCAAGAGCCACCACAACGTGGGCGGCCTCCCCGAAGAACTGAATTTCCAGCTGGTCGAACCAGTCAAATTCCTGTATAAGGACGAAGTCCGCGTCGTCGGCAAAGAACTGGGTCTGCCCGACAATATGGTCTACCGTCAGCCGTTCCCCGGCCCCGGCCTGGGCGTGCGCTGCGTAGGCGCCATCACCCGCGACAGACTGGAAGCCGTCCGCGAATCCGACGCCATCCTGCGCGAAGAATTCGCCAAAAACGGCCTGGAAGGCAAGGTCTGGCAGTACTTCACCATCGTGCCCGACTTCAAGTCCACCGGCATCAAGGACGGTCTGCGCACCTATGACTGGCCCGTCGTGGTCCGTGCGGTCAACACCGTGGATGCGGTCACCGCAGAAGTTGCCGAACTGGATTTCGCCATGATGCAGCATATCACCAAGCGCATCACCAGCGAAGTTGCCGGCGTCAACCGCGTGCTCTGGGATATTACGCCCAAACCCAGCGGCACCATCGAGTGGGAATAAACCTTATTGCAGCACACCCGCCTGCCTTCGAGCAGGCGTTTTTTTTCAGGAAGGGATGACAGGGCCGGGCCTTCCCGGTCCTGTTTCTTTTTCCCGGATTTCTTGTGTGCTCTGAAATCATCTTATCGTGTATAATGGGATGGAAGAGAGTTTATGATAAATCATTGATTTAAGGAGTACGCGTGAGCAAAGTATCCATAATCGTACCATGCTATAACGAAGAAGAGGCGCTGCCGATCTTTTACGAAGCGGCTTGCAAAGAGCTGGCCGGCATCGAAGACCTGGAGTTTTACCTGATCGACGATGGGTCCAAAGACGGCACGCTGGCGATCATGCGCGATCTGGCCGCGAAGGATAACCGGGTAAAGTACGTCTCTTTTTCCCGCAATTTCGGCAAGGAAGCGGCCCTTTACGCAGGACTGCAGGCGGCGACCGGCGACTATGTGGCCGTGGCCGACGCCGACATGCAGGATCCGCCCTCGCTCATCCCGCAGATGCTGGAGATCCTCGAGGGCGGCGAATACGACTGCGTCGCGACGCGCCGCGTGACCCGCGCAGGGGAGCCCCCGGTGCGCAGCTTTTTCGCGCGCTGCTTTTATAAACTCATCAACCGCATCTCCAGCACCGAATTCAAGGACGGCGTGCGGGACTTCCGGCTGATGAAGCGCCAGATGGTGGACGCAGTGCTCTCCATGACGGAATACGACCGCTTTTCCAAGGGCATCTTCAGCTGGGTGGGCTTTAAGACCAAATGGCTGGAATACGAGAACGTGGAGCGCTCCGCAGGACAGACGAAGTGGTCGTTCTGGAAGCTCTTTAAGTACGCGGTCGACGGCATCGTGGATTTCTCCGCTTTCCCGCTGCTGATCTCCTGCTTCGCGGCAGGTGCCTTCTGGCTGGCAACGCTGGTGATGCTCATCGTGTGCCTGTGCGGCGCAGGACCTTCCTGGCTGCCGCTGGCGACCTTCATCGCGTTCTGTGCAGGGGTCATCCAGACTTCGGTAGCGATCCTCAGCCTGTATTTTTCCAAGACCTATCTGCAGACGAAAGGCCGTCCGGTCTACATCGTCGCCGAGCGGAAGGACTGATCTTCGCGATATACCCGCGGCGTTATGCCACGGGTTTTTCTTTTTTTGTGCTTGAATTGTCAAATTAAGTGCAACACGGTTGAATAATAGACCTCATAAGGTGTTAGGTACCCCAGACACTTTCTAGGTCGCTTGTTGAGTTCATCCACTTTGCTTTGTATATATTCGTCGCTGTAC
>Ga0256404_1001361_pt1 | contig 59696 bp, 45 predicted proteins | sample RumenRJG_01DNA_FD_185990 | JGI IMG/M metagenome (GOLD analysis project Ga0256404, IMG submission 185990) | Bovine rumen microbial communities from Lethbridge, Alberta, Canada - RJG_01 | ecosystem: Host-associated > Mammals > Digestive system > Stomach > Rumen | place: Canada: Alberta | collected...
GTTCTTATAGAATCTCATTAAGGTTCCCTCCAGTAAAAGTAGGATATTGTGCCCAGATAGGCTTATCTATCTTAGCATGATAAACCTGGGGCCTTAATGATTTTCAAAGGTTCGTAGCCGACAGCGGAACAATCAATTGTTCCGAGCCATTATTTCGATGAGCCTAAAAAATGCTTTCGCATTTTTCTTAACGGCTCTTCGATTGTAGGCAGGGTCAAGCCCGCTGCGGTACAACCAGTTGTTATGATGACAGGCCACTGGCCTGCTTTTTAGGAGGAAAAAATGAAAATTTGTTTTTGGATTGTTTTTTCTGTAACTGTTGTTCTTTTTGTTCTGGAAATGATTAATGTCATTCCTGTCTTAAAAAAGGGAGCATCTCAAGAAGAAAAGATAAAACGCTATCCTAAGACACTTATATTAAATTCATTGATGATTCTTTCAGCCGGTATTTTGATGGGACTAAGTTTTAAAGAAAAGGCAATTTCTGGAACTGGAATTGCATTTATCTTTATCGGTCTACTAAGTTTATTTTTTTCTATATTGAACATAGTAAAAGTAAAAAAGACAAATCAAGAAAACCAAGTTATAATAAAATAGAAAATATCAGTCTAACAAAGATTCGTAGCCGACACACGGTCAAAGTAGGTGCGTATGACTGTGATCTATTTGCAGTGCAGCTTCAAGCAAACCCGCTGCGGTACAACCAGTTGTTATACGGACGCCCGCACTGGGGCGCTTGGAGGGAAAAATGGAAAGAAAAAGTTTATTTTTTTGTATATTTCTTTTTATTAATTTTATTGCATTTACAGAATCTTCTGATATTTATATTCCTAAAGAACAAAAAAATATAAATGAATATTTTATCTTTGGAAATGAAGGCGATATTATTTACAGCATAGGTGATGGAATTGTTACAATAGGATTTGATAATATAAAAGGTAATTATATAATTGCAGACTACAAATCTCTTGGAATAAAAGTGACATATTGTAATCTTAAGAGCATGTGTGTAAAAAAAGACCAGAAAATAAAAAAGGATGATAAGCTCGGTACAATTGGAATCACTGGATATACAGATAAAACAGGATGTTCCATAATAATTGAAATCAATAAAGATAATTTTCTTTTTCAAAACGAGAATTAATATATAAACATAAAAAATAGATATACTTGACACCATATATAACACCACTTATAATTCAATTATGGCACAATGGGATAAACTTTTAAGCAAAATAAAATCCCTCGACAAAGACATGCGGTTTGCAGAACTTAAAAAAGTTCTGCAAAGTTATGGTTATTCTGTTTCACAACCGAAAGGAGGAAGCAGTCATTACACTTTCAGAAAACCAGGTTGTAATCCAATTACCATTCCAAATCATGAACCGATAAAAGTTGTTTATGTGAAAATGGTAAAAGAGATTGTAGAATCCGAAGAAAAAAACAGGGAGGACTGATATGAAAACATTAGAAGAATACATGAAAATGCCTTATAAATTGGAAATCATTCCAGATACAGAAGAATCAGGTTATGTAGCTTCATATCCGGAACTTCCAGGGTGTATTACTTGCGGCGAAACAATTGCTAATGCCGTTGCAAATGCAGAAGACGCAAAAAAAGAATGGTTAACCGCCGCTATTGAAGATGGTATAGAAATTGCAGAACCAGAAACAGCTGATTCATATTCCGGTCAGTTCAAACTGCGTCTTCCAAAAACATTACACAAAACTCTCGCTGAGGATTCCAAAAAAGAAGGCGTAAGTATGAATCAATATTGCGTGTATCTTCTTGCAAAGAATTCAGAAAAAGAACATATCTCTATTGCAAAGAAGCAAGCAATACTCGTATAACAAAGTTTCGTAGCCGACACGCAGTCAAGCCTGCTGCGGTACAACCAGTTGTTATGCTGACACCCGCATTGGGGCGCAAGGTAAAAGTATGATCGAAAAAAAAGCTCTTGAAGATATGTTAGCTATGGTAACTCCAGATAATATCCATTCTGAAATTACAACAGGAAATACAGTAGGAAAAGAAATGTCATCGTTTGAAACTCAAAATTATCTCAAACGAAGAACAGATAAAGTTACCGAAGAAGAATCTTTAAGAAACTTACGAGAAACAGGTCTTGCTACTGTCTGGAAGACTATTTATAATGACACATGGTGAGTCCTACCATAAGTGGAATCCTTAAAAGGAAATCGCGCCTTTAATCGCGAGTGTTTCACGGAGGTCGTAAGTTTTCTTGCGGCCTCATTTTTTATGTAAATTATTTTTAAACTAGTACTTTAATGTTTTTCTCGACAAACAGCATTATCCTTAAAAAAAGGAGTTATTATGCACAGAGAAAAACTTTTCAGAAAAATCAATAGAATAATTTCACAATTTATTGAAACAGAATACTGGTATCGCTTCCGCCGACTTCCAAGTTTCTGGTACGACGATAAACAAAACATCTATAGTCCATTAAATGAGAAGATTCCTGCACGTGACTGGCTTACACGAACTTGGGATGGTGAAAATGATATTCTTGATATAATGCGCCTTAAAATTGAACATATGTTCTGGAATCTCAAAGAGCATGGTAATCAGGCATATTTTTATCTAGATTCTGGCAACCTTAAATCACAATATCGAGAAGCTGTACCAGATAGTGATAGAAAATGGGCGATTGAACAAATTTTTAATACCTATTTCTCTGGAATTAAACCAAAGTATTTGGGATGGAATCATTCTTTCACTGAAGAATGTCATGAGACACGTAATTGGAAATCACAGCTCTGGATTGGAAATACATACACTCAAGAATATGATAGAGAAGATTCATCATCTGTTATAAATGATTTTGAAAATCATTCAGACTCTGGTCTTTGTCATTACTATTTAGTCTGTCAGGGAACTTCATCTCTTAAAGACAATCAAGTCATAAATCGAATCTTTTATATCGCACATGAAACTGATATTCAAATCCCTCCAAATGAAATTCCTAAAAATCAAAAACTCTATGACTTTAATAAAGAAGATTTTCTTAAAGGCATACATAAAGAAGCACCGCAATATAGAAAAAAAGATTTTACTAGAGATTTTGATTTACCCTCTGATTTTGGTAATTTACCTTTTTCTGATTTACAAAAACTTCAGAACCTAATAAATCAAAATAAAATTCCAATTCCAAATATTCTGGATGAAATTATAACAGGAGAACAGAGCTTCCATATTTCAATGTCTGATTACCAGAAGCTTTCTCCAGAAACAAGAAAACTTGTCCGTGGGAACAGACGTACTCTGACTCAATTATTACACCTTCGTCATCTAATAAAGAATATGCAAACAATTGATGACATGAATAATAAATACACAAGGATATATCTTAATAATGAGAAATTGAATGAAATATCTCAGAAACAAAAAATACTTTCTTATAAAAAGGCAGAACAGTTATATAAAGAAGACAGAAAAACTGCTTACCGAAAACTTGCAGATTTTATGGCAGAACACGGCGATTGCTGGTGGGATTAAATAATTCATAGAAAAATAGTAAAATATTAATAAAAAACCTAATAAAGCTTTGTAGCCGTCAACATACAAGGTAAAGGAGAAAAGGATTTAAAAAATGGAAAGAAAACATTTTATCGACAATCTCAGGATTCTTTGTATTCTGCTGCTTTTCCCATTTCATGTGGGAATGTTTTACAATGATTTCGGCGAACGGTTTTACGTTCATATTGCAGACTGTCTTCCAGCCTCATTATTGAATATCAGCACATACCCCTGGTGGATGCCGCTTTTATTTGTTTTAGCTGGAGCTTCAACTTTTTATGCTTTTGGAAAGCGGACAGCAAAACAATACATTATTGAACGGGTTCTAAAGCTTTATATTCCCCTTACAGCAGCACTCATTTTTGTAATTCCTGTTCAGCCTTATCTGGCAGATATTTATTTCAATAATTATTCCGGCAACTATTTTGAACATTTTAAAGAATTTTTTGTTTTTACAGATTTTACCGGTTATGATGGTCATTTTACTCCCGCTCAAACCTGGTTCATCTTGTATCTTTTCCTGATTTCTCTTATTACCCTGCCCCTATTAAAACTGGTCTATAATAAAAACTTTGATTTAAAGCTTTCCCGATTTATTATTCTTAAACTCCTTTTTATTGGGGTAATAACTTATATTATTAAACCAATTGGTAATCTGGGTGGAAAAAGCATTGGAGAATTTATGGCGTGGTTTTTAACAGGTTTCTTTGTTTTCTCAAATGAAACTTTCCAGGAAAAAGCTGCTTCCTGGTCTATTGTAACATTTCCAGTCTTTGCAATTCTTTTAATTGCAAGATGCGTAATGTATAAAATGCAGTTCTTTCCACCTTATTGGGATGTATTAACATATATTTTTACCTGGAGTGGAATACTTTCATTATTTGGTCTTGCAAAAAAGTTTTTAAACTTTAACAGCGCTTTTACAAAGTATTTTTCACAAGCGTCATATTCTCTTTATATTCTTCATCAATCAGTAATAGTAATTTTGGGATTCTTTGCTGCAAAATATGTAATGATTCCTTATATTCTTCAGTACTTATTAATAGTTTTGATTTCCTTTGTGATTACAATTGGACTTTATGAAATCTTCCGAAGAAACAGGGTAACATGTTTTCTTTTGGGAATAAAAAAAGGAGAAAAGTAAACAATTGCAGATTTATACAGCCGCACTGGTCGGCACAGGACGCATCGGGTTTTCACTTGGTTTTGATAAAAAACGTGAACAGCCTGCTTCTCATACAATGGCACTGCTTGGCAACAAGCGTATAAAGCTGATTGCAGCCGCAGATACGAATGAAGAAAATCTAACTGAATGGGGTCATTACGTAAAAGGCGCAAAAATCTTCTCTTCAAGCGCTGAGATGTACAATGCCATCCCTACTCCTGACATAATTACTATTGCTGTAAACGAAGACTCCCACATGCAGGAGTGCCTGGCAGCTATTGCGGCAAAACCTCGTCTTATCATTCTTGAAAAACCAGTTGCCTTAAACAGTGCGCAGGCCCTTGAGATTGCACAGGCGGCCGAAAAAGCTGGAGTTCCAGTTATGGTCAATCATGAACGCCGTTTTGCTGAGGACTATATAAAGGCAAAAGATTACATAAAGGAAATCGGAAAACTGCAGACTATCCGCGGAGAACTTTATTCCGGACTTCGCATTTATGGCAAAGAATATGAAAAAGACGGCTCCTACAGCCTGCTCCATGACGGAACACATCTGGTAGATATAATCAGCTGGCTTTTAGATGAAAAACTTTCTTCGCCGGTTGTCACAGGAATTTATAAAGACGAAAAAGACGAAGTCCGAAACTTCAGCGCACATTTTACAACCGAATCCTGTGCCGAGGTAACAATCAGCATGAGTGGACGCAGCCGCTTCTTCAGCTTTGGGCTTGATATTCTGGGAACTGAAGGAAGAATCTGCCTTGGTAACGGCTACGCAAAATTCTACAAACGCAAGGAATCAAAACTTTACTCTGGTTTTTATTCGCTCTCAAAAGATAAGAGCATTCGTATTCCTAAAAAGACCGGTTACTTTTCAAATATGATTCAGAATGCAGTTGATTTTCTGGATGAAACACAGCCCCTGCAAAGCCCCCTCTCCGTAGCAATTGAAGATCTGAAAGTGCTCGAAGAAATCAAAAGTTTTTTACAAATTTGAAATTAAACTGATATAATCAAAGAAGTGGTTATTTTGAAAACTAATCGGGAGAAAAAAATGAAGAAAAAAGTATTGCTGCTTATCTTAATGCTCGCAGGTGTATTTGCATTTGCGGAAAACGAAAAATCGGATAAAGAAGAATTTCTTTATGTTGTTACTACTGATGAATTGGGATATTTCTTTCAATCATATAACTGGCTGCAAAGATGGGAAGCAGGAGAAGTAAAAGTTTCAGACAAGGATTTTTCCGGCCTGTATGAAAATCAAATTGGCCAGGAAACCTTTACATCAATGCTTTTTGAAAACTTTTTCAGAAATACAAATAATAAAGACATTCAAAAGCAGGTAAAAAAATATATTCAAAAAAATAAACTAAGTGATAAGCCCTTCGAAAAAGCTTTATTAAAAAAATATGCATCTACTCCAAAAGAATATGAACAGGACGGAAAGAAACTGATTCAGTATTCATACAAGGAAGAAGAATTCGATGAAAATATAAATCTTTTTGATTTTTCAGAAGTTCATCCGTTTGATGATGAACTTGGCCTTTTGTTATTTAGTGGCATCGACTGGCATCTTTTAACCTGGCATTCAATGGAAACCAATGAACCAACAGATGACAAAATGATTCTTTTAATGGCGGGCGGCGGAACTAATTCCATTACCATTCAATTTGAAGAAATAGATAATGCAAAAATCTCAACAATAGAAGATCTGAAAAATATACCAAAAGTTAAAAATGTTGCAAACAAATATAAAGATGACTTTACATTTATTGAAGTAGATAAAGTTGGCGTCTTAGAAAATTGTGGTGTTGATAATTACTGCATTGGTTACGGAATTGGTAACGATCAATTTATTTCAGAAATCGCTGCAGGTGATTTCATAACATGCATGTATAATAAAAAGACTGATAAGGCATATCTGATATACACCTATATGAATTTCTCTCAAATAAATATAAATTACGAAATAAGAAATAGATTATATAATTATCTTCTATTTTTCACATTATTCTGTTTTTGCGATTAACACCCAATACCCCCACGAATACGGAGGAATATATGGAATTTTTCATTTTTATACTTCCTGTTTTAGCAGTAATCTGGTTAGTGGTTTCTATAGTCAAATTCTGCAAAACAAAAAAAGAAAATGCAGAAGAAAGAAAATCCTGGAAAAAACAGATTATAATTTCTGCATCAATTATTGTTGCATGGATTGTAATTCTTGTAGGATTCTGCTGCCTTATTATGTATTCAATTATGGTAAACGGAATGTAATATGAAAAAAAATACTATTGTCCTTTTTCTTGCCATTTCCATATTGGGAATGGCTGCTGTATTGTTTTCCGGAATAAAGTTTAGCATAACCCACAAAAAATCCGGAATGATATCTGTAATAGCAGGCAGTAATGAAATCTCTAATCTTTCAATTAAATTAGAGGATTACCTTCCCTTTGATAAAAACTCAAAATGCAATTATAGGAAATCTGATTTTCAAATTACCAAAGACATTCCTGTTCTTGACGGAGCAAGTGCCTTGTATCCAGTTTTTTCTGCTATTGCTTCTTCAACATATCCTGAAGATTCGGTTTGCTTTGATGGTGAAAAATTTACAAAAGAAAGCAAAGTCCAGATGAGAAATACAAGAGGTGCCTACAAGGCTCTTGTTGAGGGTTCTTCTGATATAATTCTTTGTGCAGCTCCTTCAAAAGAACAGTTGCAATATGCAAAAGAAAAAAATATAGAACTGGAGTTTGTTCCCATCGGTTTCGAAGCTTTTGTCTTTATTGAAAATATAAATAATCCGGTCAACGACTTATCAGTTGATCAGATAAAAGGAATCTATTCCGGCCGGATTAAAAACTGGAAAGATGTAGGCGGCCCCGATGCTTTAATTGCAGCATGGCAAAGAAAAAAAGGAAGCGGCAGCCAGACTGCATTTTTGAATTTTATGGCTGGAGAAAAAACGCAAAAAAATCCAATTGGCATTTTCTTTGGAAGTCCAATCGGCTATTCCTTCCGCTATTATGTAGAAGGTATAACCCGCAATGAAAATGTAAAAATAATTTCCTTAAATGGTATTGCACCAACAAAGGAAAACATACAAAATGAAAAATATCCTCTGGCCTCAAACTTTTATGCAGTTTACAGAAAAGCCAACAAGAATCCAAATGTTGAAAAATTAATAGAATGGATTCTTTCCCCAGAAGGCCAGAGAATTATAAGCGAAAATGGTTATGTGCCATTAAAAAAATAAATGATATGATTTGTCTTTGCAAAGGAGCTTAAATAAACATGAAAAAAAGTATTTCAGTATTTTTATTTCTTTTACTTTCCTTAAATTTATATTCTCAGGATCTGACAAAAATCAATATTGAAGAATATAAACTTGATTCAAAAATAACATCTACCCTGACAGCAAAAATACAAGACACAGTACCATTTCAAATTTATCAGGAAAATAATCTTATATATGTTTTAGGCTGGTCTAAAGATGGCAAGCTTGCTTTTATTGAAAACCGCGGCATAGACGGCAGAGGTGGAAATGATCTGCATTTTACAATTCAAGACATGGTAGAAGATGTAAATGTGTATTACAAAAAAATCAAATGGTATGATAATGATAATTACGGCGAAAATCCGGAACTTGCGCAGACATTTGAAGAATGTATAAAGAATAATTCCCAGGAATTTAACAGCCAATTAAAAAAATATAAAATCATTTTTGCACCAGTAAAAGTTGAGTTCTTACCTGCAGCAGATAAAAATGGAAATAAAATTGATTTCAAAATAATCAATAGTAAAGAATATATTGGCGAGTTTGGTTTAGCTCACATGGATTACGAAATCATTGCAATCAAAAATAATAAATATAAACTGCTTAGTAAAATTGAAAATAAATTATGTGATTATGTAATGCCGACAGCCTATATTAAAAGTCCATATGAAGATAGAATAGCATTAGTAGTAGCAAATGCAGAATATGTATTCGAAGGAAGAGAAGTATTTGTAAAATTCTATGGTTGTAATCTAAACACTGGATTTACAAATGAAATAAAATAGTTTTGTATATAAGGAAAAAAGTGAAGATTATATAAAAGCTACAAATAAAAACTTTGGCGGATATTTTGAATTAAGAAAGAATCAACATATTCGAGAGTATGAATAAAAATATAAAAAAAGTCAGGTTGAAGGTGCTCTGCGCCACTTATCGTTGATAAGTAAAATCAGCCGGCAAGCTTTCATATAAAATCTAAAGGAGGATTTTATGTTTTGTAAAAATTGTGGAAAAGAAATAGCAGATGGTACAAAGTTCTGCTCTTTTTGTGGTGCTTAGGAGAAAAAAAGTGGAATACGTTGTCAAAGGAAAAATAACTTTAGAAGATTACAAAGCTTTTAATTATGCTGCTCTTATTCATAAAAAGAGTTATTTTATTATACTGTTGATTCTTTTGTTCATGGTTTTCTCGAGCGCAATTTCGGGAATAATTGAAAATCCAAGTATTGAAACTGTAATTGCTCAGTTCTTGCCTATTATAATCATCTTTTCTATCTATTTGCTTGTATTCAAATTTTTTCGAAATTATCAATTTAAAAGCGATAGAACATTAAACGATGACATTACCCTTACTTTGTCGGAGAATGGTATCAATTACGCTTCTCACAGGGGCTCATTTAATTACACAGTAGAAGATTTCAGAAAAGTTATTATTACTAATAAAATAATTGCAATCTATGTATCTTATAGAAAAGCAATTTTGATTCCAAAACATTTCTTTACTTCAAAAGAAGAAGAACATGAAATTGAAAATTTTATAAAAGAAAAATATTCGAAAAAATTATAATTAATAAACTTTAGAAGAAAGGAAAGTATATGAAAAAAAAGAATTTAATCATTTTGATTGTATTCTCTGTATTGGCTCTTGCATCTTGCAAAAAAGAGAAAAATGACAATGCTGCAGCTTCCGGTGAAAAGGTTGAAAACGAAAAGCCTTTGACAGAAACTGTTATTGCTGAAGTTGTGAAAGAAGAGCAGGAAGTTCAGCCAGCTGAAGAGGAAGCTGAACCTGAGTTAGTAATCACCCCTGGAATAAACGGCCAGCCAGACGAGGCTGATATTGCTGGTGGCCATAAGGTAGATATCCAAAAGTGGTTTGGGAAACAAACTTCTTCAGATGGAACATATACTATCCGTGTTAATAGTGAATACTATTATACCTATGACAGATATTGTATACCGGTTGAAGGCGAACGCAGTGATTTGAACCTTATCATGCTGAAAGAAGAAAGCAACCTTTACAATCCAAATGATATGGGAGTAAAAAATAAAGAGCGCTGTAATGCCGGTTGTGAGTTTGTACCTCTTGCAAGAAGTAAGGAGCCTGTTACATTTAATGATCAAACCTCTTACTGGTTCAAAGTAACAGAAACAGAATGGATTCCAGGAACAGTTGTTTGTATTCAGCCAGGAGCCTTTGAAAAAATTCCGGAAGAAGATTTTGAAATTGGAATGGATTATGAAAAGATTCCGGATGGAGCCTGGTTCATTGTAAAAACTGATGACGGTTCATCTTTAAGACTTCGTGATTCTTCAAATATAAAAACAGGAAACATTATTACAAGCCTTCCACAAGGCACCTGGATATATGCTGATACTCAGACCTGTAAAACAGACACAATAGACGGAATAGATTCCCGTTGGTATAAACTTGCATATCCTGAAAAAGGTTATGTATTCGGCGGCTATCTCGAAAAGCAGGACGGAGTTTACGGATTGAAGTTCGCACAATTTGACCTATCGTCATACAAACATGATAGCAGCGGTGATTATACTTACAAAGTATATTCTGCTCCTACTACTAAATCAGAACTCCTTGGTGAATATGAAATCCAGCCAGGCGATTATGGTTATGAAGCATGGATTGAAACAAGCCAGATGGAAACTGTTGATGGAGTTAGAGGAATCTGGCTCTATGTAAAAGAACCTGTCAAAGGTTTTATTTTCGGCCGTAATTTTATTTATAAATAAAAAAAAACAGGCTTCCAACGCGATGCGAAGGAAACCTGAAATCTGGAGTAAACCGAAAGGAGATTTTTTCTATTGATTCATGTTAGCGTACACTAAAGAGCAGGTCGCCGTAGCTTGGGAATGGCCAGAGCTCTTTTGGAGTAATGGTTTCAAGCTCGTCGGCTACTGCACGAAGTTCGTTCATTGCAGCGAATACATGCTCGCGATAGAAGAAGGCAGTCTTGCTTGAATCTCCTGCATCTGAAGTTTTCTTAGCTTCAATTACTTCGCTTTCAAGTTTGTCTGTTTTGCTGTAGATGCTGCTTGTGAGAGCAGAAACTTTCTTGAGCATTGAGCTTTCGTAAGTTGTGTCGCACTCAGCGCATGCAGCCTTCTTCAAGCCGATTGTTTCAGCCAGTTTGTTTGCATATTTGCTTGCAGCTGGGAGAATATCTTTCTTTGCCATTTCGAGCATTGTTTCTGCTTCGATGTTGATAATCTTTGAGTAGTTTTCGTTGTGAATCTCGAAGCGGCTTGTAAGTTCAACCTTGCTGTATACGCCAAACTTTTCGAATACCTTAACATTCTTTTCATCAAGGATGTGTGGAAGAGCTTCTGGTGTAGATTTGAGGTTGTAAAGTCCACGCTTCTCTGCTTCCTTAACCCAAGAATCATCATAACCGTTTCCGTTGAAAATGATTCTCTTGTGCTCTTTGATTGTCTTAAGAATAAGTTCGTGCAAATCAGCCTTGAAGTCTTTTGACTTTTCGAGGATATCTGCAAACTGTGAAAGTTCTTCTGCTACAACAGTGTTCAAGAATACGTTTGCACATGCAATTGATTCATTTGAACCAAGCATACGGAACTCAAACTTGTTTCCAGTGAAAGCAAATGGAGATGTACGGTTACGGTCTGTTGTATCCTTATTAAAATCAGGAAGAACAGTAACACCAATCTGCATTTTTTCTTTTTCGTGCTTTCCGTATGGAACGCCCTTTTCGATGCTGTCGAGAATTGCGCTGAGCTCATCACCAAGGAAGATTGAGATGATTGCTGGAGGCGCCTCGTTAGCTCCAAGACGGTGGTCGTTACCAGCCGAAGCTACAGAGATACGGAGAAGATCCTGATACTCATCAACTGCCTTAATGATTGCGCAGAGGAAGAGAAGGAACTGAGCATTCTGATCTGGTGTTGCACCTGGATCAAGAAGGTTCTTTCCTGTATTTGTAGAAATAGACCAGTTGTTATGTTTACCGCTTCCGTTTACGCCGGCAAATGGTTTTTCGTGAAGAAGACAAACCATTCCGTGTTTAGCGGCAGTTTTTCTCATCAATTCCATTGTAAGCTGGTTGTGGTCGCAGGCAATGTTTGTTGTAGAGAAGATTGGAGCCAACTCATGCTGAGCTGGAGCAACTTCGTTATGTTCTGTCTTAGCAAGAATACCAAGCTTCCAGAGTTCTTTGTTCAAGTCTTTCATGAATGCCTGAACACGAGGTTTGATCATACCAAAGTAGTGATCTTCGAGCTCCTGTCCTTTTGGAGCCTTTGCACCGTAAAGTGTACGGCCTGTATAAATCAAGTCTTCGCGTTTGTCGTAAACTGATTTGTCTACGAGGAAATATTCCTGTTCTGGTCCTACTGTAGTTTTTACAGAAGTAACAGCTTCGTTTCCTTCGAACATTTTCAAAACGCGGACAGCCTGTTTACTGATTGCCTGCATAGAGCGAAGGAGCGGTGTCTTTTTATCAAGAGCTTCACCTGTATAAGAACAGAAAGCAGTTGGAATACAAAGTGTGCCGTCTTTTATGAATGCATAAGATGTAGGGTCCCAGGCTGTGTAACCGCGGGCTTCGAATGTAGCGCGGATTCCTCCACTTGGGAAAGAAGAAGCATCAGGTTCACCCTGAACAAGCTCTTTTCCGCTGAACTCCATGATAACTTTTCCGCCATCAACCGGAGTAATAAAGCTGTCGTGTTTTTCAGCAGTGATTCCTGTAAGAGGCTGGAACCAGTGTGTATAGTGAGTTGCACCTTTTTCAACAGCCCAGTCTTTCATTGCATTAGCAACAACTGTAGCAACAGAAGCGTCAAGTTTCTCGCCGCCTTCAATAGTCTTCATCAGCTGTTTGTAAGTTTCCTTAGGCAGCCGAGCTTTCATAACAGTTTCGTTAAAAACGTTTTCGCCAAAAATAGGTGTGACTTCGTCCATTTTTTATTCTCCTTGATATCGGGGTGTGTTAAAACAAAAGCGCTGTAATCTCTTGCCGGAGCGTCCTCCAGGAAAAAACTACAGCGCCTTTGCTATAATATCCAAAATTTGCCGGGCCGCACCGTTGATGTCTTACGGGCGGAAATTCCGGCGTTAAACAAAAAAGGTCGCAGAAACACCGTTTCCGCGACCTCTTTGTCGTTTGATGCCTTTGTTATACAACTCATAAAAAAAAATGTCAAGAATCTAGCAAATATAATATTTTGTTATATTTGACAGAATTTTCTACGTTTCTCTTGATAGTAACAAAAACTTATGTTACTATTGACAGTAACAAGAGCAGACGACCTCGTGCACACCCGGCTGCTTTATAAACAAATTAATGAGGTAAATTAAAATGGAAAAAAGAGTATTAAACGAAACAGAAAAAAAAGGCATCAGCCTTCAGGATCTGCTCCTTACAGCAGTACTTCTTGCAGCCGGAGCTGTTCTTAAGTTCTTCGTAGGAACCTTCATCAACTTCTTTGGAATGAAGCCAAACTTCATCATCGCAATGTACTGTATGGCAATTGTTCTTATCAGACCAAAAGTTTACTACAGCCTGATTATCGGTATCATCGCAGGTGCTATCTGCCAGTTCTTCCCTGGAACTCCTTACCTGAACTTTGCTTCAGAAGCAGCCGGCGCCCTTGCAATGGGTCTTTTGATTCTTATTCCTGCTAAATCAAAGGGAATGAAGATTGGTCTTGCAGCAATTACCACTTTCATCAGTACAGTAATTTCTGGCGGACTTTATGTTGTACTTCTTTTCGTATTCATCAAGTCTGATCCATCAGCACTTGCAGCTTATGTTCCTATCGTTTTGGGAACTGCTACTTTGAATGCAATCATTGTTGGTGCCCTCTATGTACCACTTATGAAAGCACTGAAAAAGGAAATTGTTGAATCAGCTGATAATAACGAGTAACCTGGTCTGGTGCTCCCGTAGAAAATGCCTGTCGCCAACGGGATGATGTTGTCGTCAGTCATTTTCTACTCCGCACCAGCCCAGGTTCCGAGTTCTTTTATAAGGATTCAACAATTCCATTTATTAACCGGGAAATAGAAATGATCGAAATACAGGAACTGACATTTAAGTACAAGGGAGCTAAGAAAAACGCTCTGGACAAAATATCGCTTGAAATTGAAAAGGGCGGATTTGTGGGAATTATCGGCGAATCTGGTGCGGGAAAGACTACACTTTGTAACTGCATCAACGGGCTGATTCCCCATCACTACACCGGAGATTTTTACGGCAGCGTAAAAGTTGATGGAACCGACACCTTTGATATTGATGCGGGAAAACTTGCGCTTAAGGTTGGCTCTGTATTTCAGGATATTGAAAGTCAGATTACAGGCTACTTTGTTGAAGACGAAATTCTTTTTGGTCTTGAAAACTTTGGAATTGCCGCTGACGAAATTGAAAGCCGCATAACTTCTGCGCTGGAAACTATGGGAATCAGCGAGCTTCGTCACAAGGAGATTTCTTCTCTCAGCGGCGGTCAGAAACAGAAGGTTTTGATTGCGGCTATTCTTGCCCTTGAGCCGGATATTTTAGTTTTGGACGAACCTACCGGCGAGCTTGATCCTGCTTCTTCTGTTCAGATTTTTGAAATGTTGAAAAAGCTCAACGAAGAAAAAGGAATCACAATTATTGTTGCAGAACAGAAAATCATGCTGCTCTGCGAATTTGTAAAAAAACTTATTGTTCTTGAACATGGAACCTGCGTTCACTACGGTGAAATCAGATCTACCCTCACCCACCAGAGAGAAATGGAAGAAGCCGGAATCAACTGCCCCCGCGTTCTTACCCTTACCGGAAAAATGGTAGACCAGGGCCTGGCTCCTGCCGGAATGAAAGCTGAAGACAGAATCTGTCTGAATGCTGAGGAGGCTGCGGAGTTTGTCAAAAAAGTGATTAAGCTAGATTGCCCGATCAAGTCGGGCAATGACAAGGCCTCCGATGTGTCATTGTCTGGCTCACCTAATGTGTCATTGTCCGGCTCGACCGGACAATCTACCCAAAACGGAGAAGCCCAGTCTGACAACGATGTCGTTCTCGAGTTCTCACATGTCGGCTTCTCTTACAACGAAACTGCAAACGTCCGCGACCTGAACGTAAAGGCTCACAAGGGAGACTTCATCTCAATCATCGGTTCGAATGGAGCTGGAAAATCAACTTTTTCTAAGCTCACAAACGGACTTCTTAAACCAAGTGTCGGCGACGTTTTTGTTGTCGGCAAAAATACAAAAGAGCAGAAGGTCAGCGCCCTTGCAAAACACATCGGCTTCCTTTTCCAGAATCCTGACCGCCAGATCTGCTGTTCAACTGTTCGTGAAGAAATTGCCTTCAGTCTCCGAAACAACGGAATTTCTGAAGATGAAATAAAAGCTCGTGTAGAAAAAACTCTAAACGAGTTCGGCTTTGACGGCGACACAGAGCCTTTTAATATGAGCCGCGGCCAGCGCCAGAGACTCTGTCTTGCCTGCCTTATCGCACTTAATCCGGAAATCCTGATTCTTGATGAACCTACAACCGGACTCGACTACCGCGAGTGTATGGAAGTTATGGAAAAAATCCGTACCCTCAATGAAAACGGCACAACAGTAATTATGGTCTGCCACGATATGGAAGTTGTTCTCGACTTTGCAAAAACAATCATCGTAATGAACCGTGGCGAGATTTTGGGTCAGGGTGCTACCCGCGAGGTTCTTGCCAACCGCGACCTCTTACAGCGTGCCCGACTTTTGCCACCGCAGATTGCTCAGGTTGCAATGCTGCTTGGCCCGGCCTTTGACGGCGTATTCACAGACAACGAAATGATTTCGAAGATACAATCACTGTGATATACGGCCACGTCAAGGCACGCTTCGCTCAAGGCCTTGACATGTCCGTTTATCAGGTTTTAAGGAGTATAAACCTGCTATGAAAGGATTTTTAGACTATTTACCAGGAAGCTCAGTGCTTCACAGAATGCATCCCCTCGTAAAAATATTTGTTTCGGTTTTAATTTGTGCAGCTTCCTTCTGCTCATCAAATCCTTTTTATCTGATTGGAGTAATTGTCTTTAATGTTTTAATGGCCGCAGCTGGAAACGGCAAAATTAAAAATGGCAACGGACTTTTAAAGAGAACTCTTGGCATTCTCAAGGGACTTATCAAAATGTCTATCTTCCTTTTTATACTTCAGGTACTGGTTATCCGTCAGGGAGATCCGATCCTAACGCTCGGTAGTTTTTCTATCACAGGCCTCGCAATCCAGAAAGGACTTCTGCTCGTTCTTCGCCTTATGGGAGCTACCCTGCCACTTTCAATTTTGATTTCTGTTACAAACCTTAATGATCTTTCCAACACAATGGTAAAGTATCTGCACATTCCTTACAAATATGCTTTTACTTTTACAAGTGCCATCCGTTTTATTCCAATCTTCTCAATTGAAATGAGCGGCATTATCGAATCCCAGCAGGCACGCGGTGTGGACTTTGAAGTAAAGAACCCTTTCAAAAAGTTCGGAATGATTCTGCCACTCTGCTTCCCTCTTTTGATTTCTTCTGTACGTAAGATTGAATCAACTGCAACTGCCGCAGAGCTCCGCGGCTTTTACCAGCGTACCAGAGCCTGCTGTACAAAATCATACAAAGTACATTTCCGCGACTTTGTTTTCCTGCTGCTCGGAGCCGCCCTTCTTGCCGGTGGAATTATTTTATAAGAAAAGATAGTATTAATTTATGAGTGAAAAAACAGATTTGGAAGAAGCCCGCGAATTTTTCAGCGGCGACTTTTACGCAACAAAAGCAACAGGAATTGTAATTGACGAAGTTGGCGACCACTATGCGCGCTGCTCAATGGAAATAACCAGAAATCATCAGAACGCTTACGGCGGAGTAATGGGCGGTGCAACCTTCACCCTGGCAGACTACACCTTTGCCGTAGCCTCTAACTTCCGCCAGCCTCAGACAGTTTCTGTCACAAGCCAGATAAACTTCATTGGAATGGCAAAGGGCACAAAGCTGATTTCCGAATCCCACCTGATTAAAGACGGCCGCTCAACCTGCCTTTACAGCATAGAAATAAAAGACGACCTCGAAAACAAGGTCGCCTTTGTAACCATAAGCGGAATGAAACTGAAAGCCTAACTATTTTTCACAGATGCGCGCAGGGCCGAAGGGGCCGCCGCCAGGCCTTCAAGACTTGTCTCTCTTAAGCAGGCTGGAATCAATTTTCCAATCCTTCCCATTGTCTCAAAAACTTCATCAACCGGAATTGCAGATTTGATTCCTGCCATTGCCATCTGACTTGAGATAATGGCGTTTACTGCGCCGGATACATTTCTTTTTATACAGGGAACTTCTACAAGACCCGCAACCGGGTCGCAGGTAAGGCCCAGCATATTTTTCATTGCAAGTGCTGCAGCATTTGCAATCTGTTCGTTAGTGCCATTTTCAAGATAAGTCAGGGCACCGGCCGCCATTGAACTGGCACTTCCGATTTCTGCCTGGCAGCCTCCTTCTGCGCCGGAAATACTTGCAGTCTCTGCAATTACCTGACCGATTCCAGCCGCAACAAAGAGGGCTTCCACTACCCGCGCCTTGTCTGCATTTTTTTCTTCAAGATAAGTAAGAAGCACTGCAGGAATTACTCCGCAGGAGCCTGCCGTTGGAGCCGCTACGATTCTTCCCATGCAGGCATTAGATTCTGCCATCTTAACGGCCTTTTCCATAACCATTGCGAGGAAAGTGCCTATGAGACGGTTTTCATTTTTTCTGAAGATTTCCAGCTTGGCGCCGTCTCCACCGCTGAGCCCGCTTTGTGAACGTAAATCAGGATTATATTTTTTGTCCGCTTCAATCATGGCATCCAGCATCTTTTCCATGCGGGAAAAACTTTCTGCTTCTGTTACCTTACGTTCCTGAACATCATCGTCCATAATCACCTTCCACAAGGGAAGATTTTTTGACTGAGAAGCTTCCATGATTTCTGACATTTTTGAGAAAGACATTTTAATTCTCCAGGCAGCTGTAATAAGTTACTTTTTCAACGCCTTCTAATTTTGTAAGCCAGTGCAGAGACTCCTGAGGAATCTCACTGTCCAGTTCAAGAACCATAACCGCATCTCCTCCCCGCTTTGCGCGATAGAGCTGCATGGCCGCAATGTTCACCGACTTATGAGCAAGCATGCTTGTAACCTCACTGACGTGTCCGGGCTGGTCTTTATTGTGAACAATGAGGGTTGGATTCTCGCCCGAAAAATTTGTTCTCAGCCCGTCTATGCTTGCAATGTTTATAATTGATCCGCCAACTGATTCTCCAATCACCTGTAACTTTCGACCCTTAGTTCCGGTAAGATTCAAGAGAACCGAGTTAGGATGATAATCATTTAAATCTGCACGGCCAAACTTAATTTCTATGCCCTGCTCTTTTGCAAGCTGAAGACTTTCGGGAATGAGAGGGTTATCTTCCTTCATTCCCAAAAGCCCGGCTACAAGAGCAAAGTTTGTACCATGTCCTTTTCCGGTTGCAAGAAAACTTCCGTGCAGTAAGATTTCTGCAGCCTTCAGTTTTTCTCCCAGCAGCTTACGACTGGCATAGCCGATTTTTACCGCGCCCGCCGTATGCGAAGAAGAAGGACCTACCATTACAGGCCCGATAATTTCAAAAATATTCATAGGCTTAAAGAACTGTATAATCTAAGAATGCTGGTTTTCTTGCTTCGTTCAAAAGCTCTTTTACCACATTTGTTTTTACTGCGTATAGTTTTGAGCTGGTATCATAAAAATCAAATTTCATAATCCAAAGCTCGCCGCAATCATTGAGTTCAACGAGTCGTAATTTACCGCCACGCTTTGGCGAATAATAGACTCCCTGATTTACTACAATCATCTCCTTGCAGATTATTCCGAAGCCGTAAAGCTTCTGCAGATTTCTTGTATCAAAATCAAGCTGCTTTCCAAAATCAGCATGAAGATTTATATGAACCGGAACCTCGCTTATTCCGCCGGAAAACATCTGGGCATCTGCTGGAATAAGACGAAACTTCTTAGGATCAAAATATGAAAGCAAGGGTACAATCTCAAGATCATTTACTTTTTCTGTTGTCATAACCTACTCCTCCAGGTTGCCGGTGGTTTCGATATACTTCGCTTCGCGAAGCACTCAACCACCGGACAGTTTTTGTTTTTACTTCTGCTCAATCTTCATGCCGGTGTAGTTTGCATAACCGATTACGTCGTTGTAATAGCCTGTAAGTTCCGGCGGAATAAGGTTTGTATTGTTGTTTGTAAAGAGCGGAACAATTACTGTATCTTCGCTGACAGCAATCTTTTCTGCAGCAAGCAGCATGTCCTGACGCTTCTTTGCATCCAGTTCAAGATCTGACTTTGCAATCAAATCATCATACTTTTTGTTGTTCCAGTTGATGTCGTTCAGACTGTTTCCTGTTACGTACATCATGAGCCAGGTTGTAGGATCGTTGTAGTCTGCATACCACTGCATACGAATCATCTGATCTTTCTTCTGGCGGCGCTGTGCAACATAAACTTCATTTTCAAGAGCCTGAAGTTCTACCTCAACTCCAAGGAGCTTCCACTGCTGCTGAAGAACCTGGGCAACATCACCTTCATAACCCATAGAAGGATAGGTGTAAGTGATTTTTGGAAGTCCCTTTCCATCCGGATATCCGGCTTCGGCAAGCAGCTTCTTTGCTTCTTCAATATTCTCATCAAGAAGGTCTCCCTGAAGTTCTCCCCATGGAGTTCCGTCTACCTTTGAGTGATAGAAGCGGCCTACAAAGGTTGTTGAAGGTACACAAGACATTCCGACTACAGTTGCAATATCCTTTCTCTTAAGGGCAAGGGCAAAAGCCTTACGAACCTTAGGATTGTCAAACGGTGCAATATTTGGGTTCATCATGATGTAGTTTGTCTGAGGGATCTCAGAGAACTGCAAATCCGGCTTACCCTGATAACGTTCTGCAAGTGAAGATGGTGCACCAGAGAGGATTGTAAGTTCTCCTGTCTGATATGCAGCAGCCTTTGCCTGGTTATCATCCATAAAGCGCATCTTGATTGAAAGCAGGTTTACTTTATCTGCGTCGTAGTAGTATGGATTCTTCTTATAAAGAATGTACTCTCCCGGATGACGTTCTGCCATATACCATGGACCGTTTCCAAGGTTCTTTGCAGGTTCCATATCCCAAAGCTTATCTTCATCCTTTGCATACTTGCAGCTTGAAGGCATAAAGGTTGGAACGTTTGCAAACATATCAAGGAAGTATGCACATGGTGTAGCAAGTGTTACTTTAAGTACCTTTGGATCTGTTGCATCAATTGCAACATCCTCAAGGCTGCCCTTTCCGCTAAAGGCTTCTGTTGCTCCCTTGATTGGGAAAAGGAAGTCTACATACCAGGCTCCGTTTTCAGGCTCCAGGGCACGGATCATTGTGTTCTTGTAATCCATAGAAGTTACAGGAGATCCGTCTGACCACTTTGCATTATCGCGGATCCAAAAAGTATAAGTCAGTAAGTCAGAACTGATTTCCCATTTTTCTGCTGTAGCAGATGTAAAAAGTCCGTCTGGTGTATATGTTACAAGAGGGTCCAGTGTATATGTCTGATGAGAGAAATATACATAAGCTGCGGCACCAGCTGGATCATATTCACCAGTCTCCGACTGATTGGCTACGACAATTTCAAGAATCTCTCCTTTTTCATTTGTTTTTACTCGGCTTGAAGATTTTCCTCCACAAGAAAGGAGTCCAAACATTATTGCAGTTCCCATAAGTGCTGCAGCCCACTTCTTAACGTTGCGATTCATAATCATAGTGAACCTCCATTTATTTATTTTTCAGGTGCATACAAAAAGCATGCTACCTTATGGTTACCAATTGAATAAGTTTCCGGCTTTTCCTGATTACACCTTTCTGTGCAGTGTGGACAGCGTGGTGCAAAAGGGCAGCCCTTTGGCGGATTAATCGGAGACGGAACTTCGCCTTCCAGAAGAATTCGCTTTTTTGTTTTTGCCAGCTCCGGATCAGGAACAGGCGATGCAGAAATCAGAGCCTTTGTGTAAGGATGAAGCGGGGTCTTATAGACTTCATCGCTGGTTCCGAATTCCACCATATTTCCAAGATACATAACTCCAATCTTGTGACTGATGTGATGTACCATTTCCAGGTCATGCGCAATGAAGAGGTAAGAAAATCCTCTTTCGTGCTGAAGCTTTTCCAGCAGGTTGATTACCTGAGCCTGGATTGAAACGTCCAGTGCAGAAATCGGTTCGTCACAGACAATGAACTCCGGGTTGAGGGCCAGGGCTCTTGCAATTCCGATTCGCTGACGCTGACCGCCGGAAAACTCAAATGGATAGCGGCGGATGTGGTCTGGTTTCAAACCTACTGTCTGAATCAAATCCTGGACGATTGCCTTGCGCTCCTTTGGAGTTCCCATGTTGTGAATAACCATTGCCTCTTCTATAATTTCACCAACTGTCATTCTCGGGTTCAAAGAAGCATAAGGATCCTGGAAGATCATCTGCATTCTCTTTCTATAAGGATTCATCTGCTTGTTTGAAAACTTTGTGATATCAACTCCATCAAAAATAATCTTTCCGCTGGTTGAATCATGAATCTTCAAAATAGTTCGTCCCATGCTGGATTTTCCGCAGCCAGACTCTCCTACGATTCCAAGTGTTTCTCCTCTCTCAAGTGTAAAGGAAACATTTTCTACTGCATGAACCTTCTTGCCCTTTGCGGCATCGAAGTATTTTGTAAGCCCCTGTACTTCAAGAATAGGTCGGGTCTTCTGAGCTGCCTCTGGTGTGGCTGTCTTTGCACTTGTTGTCTTTATTTCACTCATGAGCATTTCCTCCAATCACTTCTTCGTATCTATCTGCACAGTGCAGCCAGCATTTACACTTATGGGTTTTGCTGAACTCAGTTGAAAGCGGTGAATACTTTGTACAGATTTCCATCGCCTCGCTGCAGCGTGGTGCAAAAGGACACTCGTTGCCAAGCTTAATCAAATCAGGTGGTGTTCCCGGAATCGGCTTGAGCGGCTCCTTGTTATCAACATTTGAATTGGCAATTGAGTTCAAAAGTCCCTTTGTGTAAGGATGCTTTGCCTCATAGAAGATTTCCTTTACAGTTCCCTCTTCCATGATGTTGCCGCCGTACATAATGGAGATTCTGTCGCAGAGACTTGCTACAACTCCAAGGTCGTGGGTAATAAGGATTACTCCAGTTCCGGCCTTTTGTGTAAGCTCCTTAATCAGTTCCAGAATCTGTGCCTGAACTGTTACGTCCAGGGCTGTTGTCGGTTCATCGCAAATCAAAAGCTTTGGGTTATTTGCCAGGGCAATTGCAATGATGATTCGCTGTCGCATACCGCCGGAAAACTCAAATGGATACTGCTTCAATCGCATCTCAGGACTTGGGATTCCAACCATCTTCATCAGTTCAATCGCTCTCGCTCTTGCTTCCTTTTTGGTACACTTTGTGTGATACAAAATGCCTTCTGTTATCTGCTTTTCAATTGTTACAATCGGGTTCAGGTAACTCATAGGATCCTGGAAAATCATTGAGATTTCATTTCCACGGATGTTCTGCAGCATCTTTTCGTACTGCTTCTTTTCTGCCTTTGTATTGTAGTGGTTAGGGCTTAGGTCCTTTCCATCAAAAGTCATTGAACCCGAAGTTATCTTTCCGTTGCCGGCAAGCAGGCCCATGAGCGAAAGCATACCCTGCGACTTTCCCGAACCAGACTCTCCTACGATTCCAAGAATCTCACCGGCTTCTACATGGTAATCTACTCCGCGCACGGCCTTTACTGTTCCGCCGTCTGTCTTAAACTCTGTTGTCAGTCCCTTTATTTCCAGTAAACTCATATTTTCAACTCCTTCAATTAGTCCCATCTAACACTGGTGGTTTCGATATGGCCTTCGGCCTACTCAACCACCGGGGCTATCTCTTTCTCTTTGGATCCAGTGCTCTCTCCAGACCTTCACCTACAAAGTTGAAGGAGATGATTGTAAGACAGATTGCAACAAGCGGATAAATTGTCTGCATTGGGTAAACCATAATCAGTTCACTTGCCGCATCGCACAAGGTTCCCCAGCTTGCCTTTGGCGCTGAGATTCCAACTCCTATAAATGAGAGCCAGGCTTCTGTGAAGATTGCCTGTGGAACCATAAGGGTAATGTTTACGATGATTGGTCCCATTGCATTTACCAGAAGGTGCTTTACAAGAATACGCTTAGGACTTGCTCCAAGAACAAAGGCCGCCATCGTAAATTCCTGCTCCCTCAAACTCTTTACCTGAGAGCGGACAATTCGCGCCGTACCAATCCAGCAGGTAATCGAAATACCCAGAATGATTGAACTGACTCCCGCGCCCAGCCAGAGCATAATCAAAACTATGTAAAGCATTGACGGTACAGAATAGATGATGTCGACAAAGCGCATCATAACCATATCTGTTTTTCCGCCGACGTAACCTGCAATTCCTCCGTAGAGGGTTCCTAAAATCAGGTTGACGATTGCAGCTACAATTCCAACTCCAAGACTTATGCGGGCACCGTAAAGGATACGCACAAAAATGTCGCGTCCCATCTTGTCGGTTCCAAAAAGATGCTGGGCAGTTGGTGCCGCATTTCGCAGGGCAATGTTCTGGTCTTCATAAGAAAAAGGTGAAAAGACCGGACCAAGAATTGCCATAAGAACTACGATTACCAGAACAATCATTCCAAAGACTGCACGCTTGTTCTTTGTAAACTCAGCCCTTACAGACTGGAAGAAAGTCTTGCTTTCAATCGCAATAAACTCATCATTCTTTTCTTCCTTGCTGAGCTTGCGGAATAACTGCTGCTTCTGCATTTCCTTATATTCACTTGATGTCTGTTCCATACTGTCCTCCTAAAGTGACTTTCTTGTTCTCGGGTCAACAACCGCACAAAGTAAGTCTGCAATCAGGTTGCACATGATAATCAGCGCACCCATAAAAATCGTAATTCCCATAACCACTGTGTAGTCGTGGTTCATGATTGCATTTGTAAACTCACGGCCAAGTCCTGGAATCGTAAAAATCTTTTCGATTGTTACGGAACCGGTAAGCAGGAATGCAATCATTGGTCCTATGTAAGTAATTACCGGCAGCATGGCATTTTTCAAAACATGGCGGAAAAGGATTGTGCTCTTGCTGATTCCCTTTGCCTTTGCCATAGTTATGTAATCCTGTCTGATAACCTCTTCGTAAGAACTCTGGGTAAGTCGGGCAACCGCACTGATTGGCCAGAGTCCCTGAGCAACAGCCGGCAGTATGTAGTGCAGCGGCGTACTCAAACCGATGATTGGCAGGGCCTTAAAAATTACGCCGAACAGAATCATCAGAAGAAGGGCTACAAGAAAGTTTGGAATACTAACTCCAAGTGTAAGTCCTGTAAGCCAGGCTCCCTTTGCTACCGGGCTCTTTGATCTCGCCATCATGATGCCCGAAAAGATTCCAACCACCAGAACAAGAACTGTAGTAACAAGACCAAGCTTCACAGTTGGAATCATTGACTGCCTGATGATGGATGTTACAGAAGTTCCGGTCTTCTTATAAGAAGTTCCCAAATCTCCATGCAGCATATTGTTTATATAAATGAAAAGCTGAGTAACAACCGGTTTATCAAGACCGTACTGTGCTTCCATTTTGGCGAGAACATCGCCGGAAATATTTTTTGATTGAAGAGGACTTCCAGGCATAACCTTTGTCAGCGTAAAAGTGATTACAATCAGGATGAACAAGGTAAGAAGGCCAAGCCCTAACCTTTTTAGAATGTACTTAATCATCTATCCTCCTTAGCGCTCGTAAACTGTAGACAAAAAAAATGGCAAAGATGTTTTTTTACGACATCTTTGCCATCAAGGAAAATGAAAACTGCTTACGAACCCTGTTTCATTTTTGATAGTGCCACTTATAAAGGAATCAAGAACTATGGTCAATAAGTTTTTTTGCAATTTGTGAGTGGAACAAAAAATTAAAGTTGCCTTTGTAAATTTTACAATTTTCCAGAAATTAAATTGACACTGATAATTAAGAGTACTTAAAGTAAGCCCAAATCTTATAGAGAGGTGAAATTATGAAAATTGTTGTAATTCAGGAAACGGTAAAAATGCCGAACCTTAAGGCAGCAGAAGTTACAGAGCACTGGAATCAGTTGAAGAAGCTTCCTAATGTGGAACTCAAAATTGTAATTCCTGAAAAATACCTTATGCCGGAAGAATATCACGATATCATTGGTGATGCAGATGCAGTTCTTGGCCTCTGGGTCAGCGATAAAGTAATTAACGAAGAATGGTTGAGTCATCATCCAAATCTTAAATATATTGCAACCCTGGGACACGGCTTTGGTGAGTTTGATGTAGAGATGACCCGCCGTAAAAAAATCACAATTACAAACACCATTTACGGTGCGCAGACAATTGCTGAATACGGCTGGGCCCTTCTGATGGAGGTCTGCCATCATGTAAATGTTCATTCAGATATGATTAAGAAAACTGACTGGACTAAGCTTGATGAAAGAGGAATGCCTGTAGAGCGTGCAATGTACGGAAATGTTGTTACTCCTCAGATTGAGCTTTACGGAAAAACCTGTGGTATTTTCGGACTTGGTGCAATCGGCCTTGCCTTTGCAAAGATGGCCTCGGGCTTTGGTATGCGTGTAATTTCCTACAGCCGCCACAAGAAGGTTGGAGCAATTTACTCCTTTGTTGAACAGGTTGATTTTGATACCCTCCTTCGTGAGTCTGATGTAATTTCGATCCATGCGCCTTTTACGGCAGAGACTGCAGATACCTTTAACAAGGAAGCCTTCTCAAAAATGAAGGATGGAGCCATTCTGATTAACACAGCCCGCGGAGGCCTGATTGATGAGACTGCAATGATGGAAGCCCTGAACAGCGGAAAGCTCTTTGCAGCCGGCCTTGATGTTTTAAGAGATGAGCCTCCGGTTTCGGATAACCCGCTCTTCCACACAGATAAGACTTCGATTACCGGCCACATTGCCTGGCTTACAAAAGAGAGCCGCCTGCGTGCTGTAGACATGGCGATTGAGAACTTCATTCATTACCTGAATGCAATTCCGACTAGTGTAATTAACTAACGAAAGGCAAAAAAAAAGCGGTGGTTGAGTAGGCCGAAGGCCATATCGAAACCACCGCTTCTTTGTCACCCCGAATTTATTTCGGGGTCTTTTTTTATACAATCGCTTAAACCACCGCCTTCTTCATCCATCTGCCGCTCTTAATACGCCAGACATTCGAAACGCAGCGGGCAAACCAGTCAATAATCATGGCAATCCAGACACAAAGCACGCCCGGAATAATAAAACCAGCCAGACGGTTCAGATAAGTCAGTAAATATGCAAAGCCGATTCTGAATACCCACATAATCAAAATTGATGCAGTCATCAGATATTTTACATCGCCACTGGCACGCAGAACCGACTGCAGTGTCCAGGCACAAGGCCACATCAAAACGCAGCTTGCGCTATGGAAGTACATAAGCATGCGGGCAAGTCTGTCTCCTTCCGCAGAAAGATGATACCAGCTGGCAATTGTCGGCGTCAGAAGCACAATAAAGATATTTTCAATCCAGAGCATAATGTAAGCCCATTTCAAAAGCTTCTTCGTATAATCTTTTGCAGCTCCATAATCCCCTGCTCCAACACACTGGCCGACAATCGTTGTAATTGCAAGACCGGTTGCAGAAGCCGGAATTGTCGCAAGCAGCTCAATCGTGCTGGCAGTAGCATTTGCCGCAATGCTGGCAGTTCCAAAGCTTGCGATAAGTGCCTGGGTAAAAAGTTTTCCAATCTGGAACATGGCGCTGTCTATTCCGCTTGGAATTCCCAGGGCAAGGATTTTTTTCTGAATGCTCCAGTCCCAACCCAGGCGCAGGTATTTATCAATGTGCAAATCTCTTTTCTGATTTCGGAGCATAAGCACAACCACAATGCCGGCCACCGCACGGGAAATCAGCGTTGCATAACCAACACCCGCAATCCCCATTCCAAAGCCGAAAACAAAAATCGCATTTCCAATGATGTTCAGAATATTCATGATGGCCGAAACCGTCATGCTGAGGTTTGAATTTCCCATTGAACGAAAAAGGGCCGTTGAACCGTAGTAAACAGAAATAAAGGGAAAGGATAAAGCCGTAATGTAAAAATAAATTACCGCCTGATCCATAACCGCTTTTTCTACTGAACCATAAATCAGCTGAAGAAGCTGGCGGTTGAAGGCAAGGCACAAGGCTGTAATCACAAGGGCAACCGCAAAGCAGATTAAAATCAACTGGTTGGAAACCGTGTTAGCCTTATCTTTCCGTTTTGCTCCGATTGCCTGAGATGCCACAACAGCACCACCGGTAGCCAGAGCCGTAAACACGTAAATCAAAAGATTCGAAATTGTATTTACCAGCGATACCCCGGAAACGGCAGTCTCGCCCGCTCCGGAAACCATAATCATATCTGCCATTCCGACAGATACCGCAAGAATCTGTTCGATTATCAAAGGCATTACAAGTTTTATGAGGAACTTCCTGTCAAATTGAATTGCCTGATGAACTGCTTTTTCCATCTTGTGCCTCCTGTTATTAATCTTAAATCTTGCGGCAATAATAAAGATTCATAAGGATTTGTTGCAATAATTTTATTTGATTTTTGTAACTTGTACAAAAGGGAGCTCAGAATTTTTGTAAAAAATTTCTAGGATTCTAAAATCACATCTGCTAGATTAGGGGCAAGAAAACAAAAACACCGGTCGCCAGCTAAAGCAGTCGGCCCAGAAAAGGAGACAAAAATGGATTACAAGACACTTTTAAAAGATTCAATTAAAGCCATGCCGGAAAGTAAAAGAGCCGCACGTCAGCCGGTTTCAAGTTACACTACTCCAGATATTTACCGTTTGAACTATAACGAAAGTCCATACGGTCCAAGCCCAAAAGCAATCGAAGCAATGATGGAAGCTGCAAAACGTCCTAACATTTATCCGGACTGGTTTTCTGTAGATCTGAAAACTACCTTTGCCCAGCTGCACGGACTTCCAGATATGATGCACGTCTGCACAGCAACAGGTTCATCTTCCCTCATCAATATTCTTGGTGAAGTATTTTTGAATCCGGGAGAAGAAGTTGTTCTTGGAAATCCAAGTTACGAAGCCTTCCGCGATACAACTTATATTGCAGGAGCAGTTCCAGTTATGGTTCCTCTTGATGAAGATATGAATTACGACCTGGATGCAATGCTCAAAGCCATCACTCCAAAAACAAAGATGCTGGTAATCTGCAATCCAAATAACCCGACCGGAACTTTTGTTGATTCTGCAAAACTCGAAGAATTTATCAAAAAAGTTCCTGAGTCAGTTCTTGTAGTTGTTGATGAAGCTTATCTGGAATTTGTAAGAAATCCTGTTACTTATTCCATGATTAAAATGATCCGCGAAGGCTATGAAAAACCTCTCATCGTTTTGAAGACCTTCTCTAAGGCATACGGAATGGCTGGTCTTCGTATCGGAGTTGCTGCAGGAAAGCCGGAGCTTATTTCCCTGCTTGCAAAGTCTGGTGCTGCCTGGAACATCAACTTCCTTGGCCAGAGAATGGCAACAGAAGCTCTTAAGGATCAGGAATACATTGCCCAGGTTGGCGAGCTGAATGCCATTGAACGCAGAAAAGTTACAGAAGGTCTTGAAGCACTTGGCTGCAAGGTTTACAAGAGCCAGACAAACTTTATCTTGTTTAAGGCACCTGGAATTGAAAACACAGAAATCTGCGCTAAGCTTGCAGAAGAAAAAATATTAATCGGCTGTCCTATCGGAATGAATCGTGTGAGTCTGGGGACATCAGAGATGAATGATAAATTCCTTTTTGTAATGGAATCTATTCTGGTGAAAAAATGCGAAAAGAAACTTGCCTAAAACTCCTCTTTTAGGCATAATGTTCGCATTGAGTGCAATGACGTGCAAAAGCATTTGTCATTGCACTCTTTTTTTTTACCCGGAGGAAAGTTATGTACACAGTAAATGAAATTATGAATCTCTCGCTTTTTAAGAAATTTAAAATCCTCACCGGAAAAGAATATCTTACAAATACAGTCACAACCACAGTAATCCTCGAGTTTGAAAGCAGCCGCATAAATTACGCCGGCTACTGTTACGGTTACTTTGTTTTGATCTCATACTTTTTTGCCTCAATCAGTCCAGAGCTGGTAAACGGCTCAATCAAGAATCTGATTCAAAAAAGAGTTTCCGGAATTGCAATTAAGCTTTTGCCGGATGAACATATTCCCCTGGACATTATTCAGTGCGCTGAAGAAAATCATGTGCCTATTCTCACCTTTTATGATGAGTTCATGGAAGACCTGATTATCAACATAAATGAATCTATGAAGACCCGCGCCCAGTACATCATTCACGAAGAAAAGCTGAACATGATTCTGAATGAGAAAAAAGACAAAGACGAGGTTTCAAGAATTGCCCGCGAAATCAATCCGGATTTTAAGGACAAGATTATCAGCGCAGTTTTGATTCCTCGAAAAGAATCTTCCAACCTCAAGGTTCACACCTTTTTTGACAGTCTCATGTATCACCGTTCAAAGATGGAAGCAGCAACTCCCTGGTCTTTCATCAAGTCTGACCACAACATTGTTTTAATCTGCAGCTTTAATGAGGATGAGGTAAAGTCAATTTTTAAGTTCCGCTACATTCAGGATATCCTCGTGCAGAACGGCTTTACCACAGAGGACTTTTTTATAGGTTATGATGAAGAGCTGGTCTCTCTGCACCACTTAAAAAAGTCTGTAAAAAATTCCTACGCCGCAGCCGAGGTTGCGAAAATCAAAAAGAGCGATTCGCTTTCCTACAAGTTTATCGGTGTTTACAAATACGCCTATAATCTGCTTCTGGATGACATCATGTGCAGCGAAATAAAAAACAGAATCAACATTCTGCAGAAGTACGACAAACAGCACGATGCAAATCTCATTAAAACGCTGAACTCTTTTGTAAAAAACAATGGAGACTATTCAGCCACAAGCGAAGACTGCTTTCAGCACACAAACACAATCCGTTACCGAATCAAAAAGATTTTCGAGCTGCTTGATTTAGATGAAAATGAAGGAGCAGAAGAAATCAGACTCCTGGTAAGATGCTATCATCTGCTTAAGGGACGTGCGGTGTGATATTCTGAAGAAAACCGCCAAAATTGCATATAATTTCGCTAAATTTGCGATTTTATATGCATGATTTTATGATTTTCTGGCGTCTGACGCTTGAAACTTGGTCTTTTTACGGATAAAACAAACTGATTACGCGGTTTTATCCGTATATTCATGCAGATTTCCTTGAAATTGCCTGTTTTTGGAAGGTTTTGTGCATATAAAATCGTAATTTTCTCAGTTTTATATGCATTTTCCCCTGTTTTTCTGAGTTTTTATCAAAATTTTCAAAAAAAAATACGGATAAAACAGGCTCTTCGCACTGATTTATCCGTACAAATAAAACAATTTACTCTGAAACCGGGCTCACCGGCTTTCCGGCAATCTCATACATCACCGGGGCTCACAGTGACCTCAAAGAATCGTAATGTCCGCTGTATTTCTTCCGGAAATTACCGGCCGCTGGGGAAATATTATTTACCAAAAACTTTTTTAATTCTCTCAACAGCTTCAATAGTGCGCTCGCGGCTGCCGAAGCCTGTTAGTCTCAGATAACCTTCGCCCATTTTACCAAAGCCGCTTCCTGGAGTTCCGACTACGTTGCACTTTTCCAGAAGCTCGTCGAAGAAGGACCAGCTTGTAAAGCCTTCAGGAATCTGCAGCCATACGTATGGAGAATATTGGCCTCCAAAAGCTTTAAAGCCAACCGCTCTTACGCCTTCAAAAATGATTCTTGCATTCTCGCGGTAGAAGGAAAGATTTTCCTGAATCTGCTTCTGGCCAGCCTCTGAATAAACTGCCTCGGCTGCACGCTGAGTAACGTATGAGACACCGTTGAATTTTGTTGACTGGCGGCGGAACCAGAGTGCGTTGAGCTCTGTACCATCAAAAACAAGGTCATGAGGAACAACTGTGTAGCCGCAGCGAACGCCTGTAAAGCCCGCAGTCTTTGAGAAGGAACGCAGTTCAATTGCACAAGTCTTTGCGCCTTCAATCTCATAAATTGATTTTGGATATTTGTCATCAGTTATAAATGCTTCATAAGCTGAATCAAATAGAATCAGGCTGTGGTGAGCATTTGCGTAATCAACCCATTTTTTAAGATAATCTTTTGGGGCAACAGTTCCGGTCGGATTGTTAGGGAAGCAGAGATAAATGATGTCTGGAACAGGATCACCGGCTGCCGGAATAGTTGGCAAAAACTCTGTCTCAGCGCTGCAAGGCAGAATGATGATTTTATCTTTGCGGCCGTTCATGATATTTGTATCGATGTAAACCGGGTAAACAGGATCGCAGATTGCAACAGTATTATCAGTTGCAAAAATGTCGCCAATGTTTCCGCAGTCAGATTTTGCGCCGTCAGAAAGGAAGATCTCATCCAGCTGCAAATCAATTCCACGCTTCTTGTAATCAAACTCAAGAATCTTTTCGCGGACAAAATCATAGCCTGCCTCAGGCGGATAGCCACGGAAAGTTTTTTCATCAGCCATTTCATCAACTGCCTTATGCATTGCCTCAATTACTGCAGGGCAGAGAGGCTTGGTAACATCACCAATCGAAAGTTTGATAACATCTGCTTCCGGATGAGCCGCAATAAACTCACGGGTCTTTTTGTTTACGGTTGAAAAGAGGTACGAAGCCTCAAGGTCTAAAAAGTTTTTATTGATTTTCATAATTCCTCCAGATTTCCGTCATCCCGAACTTGTTTCGGGATCTCATTACAGAGATGCTGAAACAAGTTCAGCATGACATCACTATTTGTATTTGTCCGGCTTGACCAGACAATCTAGATTCCCACTTCACCTGTAAATACAGTCTCCGCAGGCCCGGTCATAAATACACTGTCATTCTCATCACCACTCCAAACAATCTCCAGGTCGCCGCCCAGCAGGTGCACAGTGATTTTCTCGCCCGCATCAACAAGATCATTTAGAATTGCAGCCACTACTGTGGCACAGGTGCCGGTACCGCAGGCAAGAGTCTCGCCAGTTCCGCGTTCCCAAACCCGCATCCAGATTGTACGGCGGTTTTCTACGTAAGCAAACTCGGTATTTGTACGCTCCGGGAAGAACTCGTTGTTTTCAAAAAGCGGTCCAACCTCGCAGACAGGAAAATCAGCAGGCTTTTTATCAATAAACACAACCGCATGAGGATTTCCCATAGACACGCAGGTTGCCTTATATTCAACTCCACCAATTGTAAGCGGATGCTGGATAACACGCTCATCACTCTTCAACGCAACAGGGATTTTCGACCCGGCAAGGATCGGCTTTCCCATATCAACCGAAAGCTTAGCAACCTTGTCGCCCCGCTCTCCTTCAACAACAGTCAAAACCTTAACGGCCCCCATAGACTCAACAGTAAACTCGCGGCCCTTAGTGTAGCCCGCATCGTAAACAAGCTTACCAACACAGCGCACACCGTTACCGCACATCTGGCTCCGGCTTCCGTCGGCATTGTACATTACCATCTCAAAATCAGCTTTGCTGCCTTTTTTGATAAGAATAATTCCGTCGCCGCCGATTCCAAAATGACGGTCAGACAACTTTATAGCTGCCTGTCGCTCTCCTTCAGCCCCGCCCGGAAAATCTTCCTTTGTACAGTCAAAATAAACATAGTCGTTTCCGCAGCCATGCATTTTTGTAAACTTCATGCAACCTCCTGCCCCGTCTGTAAACCGGAGCAAAAAAAAGAGGTCGTAGATATAACACCCCCAAGGATGGAGATTTATATCTACGACCTCTTTGTCGTTAATTCAGTTTTACTCACTTTATAGAAAAGTGTCAATAGTAGTACTTTTTAATACTACTATTTCATCCAAAACTATTGACCACAATTTAAAAACTCGTTATAACTAATAAGAACAAAGACGTTCATTCGATTTGAGGAATTATTGTCCCCAAATGGAATGAACGTCTTTTTTTTTGTTCATGCTGACAGCAGTCAAGCTGCTGCAGTATAACACAATCATATAAGGATGCATTCGCACCTTATAAATCAGCTTCAGGCTGACAATCTTTGATTGCAGCCTAAACCATAGAGGAAGTCAATTTATGCAAACTGCATATCTTATTCTGGCAGACGGCACAGTATTCGAAGGAAAATCAATAGGTGCAAGCGGTATGACAATCGGCGAAACAGTCTTTACCACAGGAATGACCGGCTACATCGAAACACTCACAGACCCAAGCTACTACGGCCAGATAGTTACACAGACATTCCCCCTGATAGGAAATTACGGCGTAATGCCACCAGACTTCGAAAGCATAAAATCCTGGGTGCGCGGCTATGTAGTCCGCGAGCTCTGCGACCAGCCTTCAAACTTCCGCTGCGAAGGAGACCTGAACAGCTTCCTTAAAGAACAGGGCATCATCGGAATCTGCGGCATCGACACCCGCGCCCTCACAAAACGACTGCGCGAAGCCGGCGTAATGAACGGCATGATCGTAAGCGGCAAAAACGCAGAAAACCTCCGCCCCGAGGAACTCCTCCCAAAAATCAGAGACTACCAGATCACAAACGCCGTGCAGATGGTACAAACAAATAAGGAGGGGGAAGCATCCCCCTCGCTCCAGCCTGCTGCGCAGTCTTACGCTACCCTCTCTGCGGGGGACACCCCCCGCAACGCCCCCGCACATCACGTCGTACTCTTCGACTTTGGTGCCAAGCTCAACATTCAGCGCGAACTCGAAAAACGCGGCTGCAAGGTCAGCGTAGTTCCATATAACACCACTGCAGAAGAAGTAATCAAAATGACTCCAGACGGAATCATGCTCAGTAATGGTCCTGGAGACCCTGCAGAAAATGTCAGCGTTATCGAAGAAATTCATAAACTCTGCGACTACGGCAAAATCCCAATCTTTGGAATCTGCCTCGGCCACCAGATGCTGGCCCTGGCCCGCGGAGCAAAAACAAGCAAACTCAAATACGGCCACCGTGGCGGCAATCACCCTTGTAAAGACACCGAAACTAACCGCGTATATATCACAAGCCAGAACCACGGTTACGCTGTAGAAAATACTTCCCTTCCGCCTTACGCAAAAATGTCTTTCTTCAACGTAAACGACGGAACAGTTGAAGGAATCAACTACACAGACATTCCGGCCTTCAGCGTTCAGTTCCACCCGGAAGCCTGCGGCGGGCCACACGACACAAACTTTTTGTTCGACAACTTTCTGAAGCTTATGGAGGCAACTCATGCCACTAAATAAAAATATACACAAAGTAATGGTAATCGGCTCGGGCCCAATCATCATCGGACAGGCGGCAGAATTTGACTATGCCGGAAACCAGGCCTGTAAAGCACTTAAATCACTTGGGCTTGAAGTTTGTCTTGTAAACTCTAACCCGGCAACGCTGATGACAGACCATTACATGGCAGACGAAATCTACCTTGAACCTCTTACACTGAAAACCCTCGAACGAATAATAGAAAAAGAAAAACCAGACAGTCTGCTTTCTACCCTTGGTGGACAGACCGGTCTTACCCTCAGTATGGAGCTGGCAAAGTCCGGCTTCCTCGCCTCGCACAATGTTCAACTGCTGGGTGCCCGCCCTGCAACAATCGACAAGGCAGAAGACCGCCAGATGTTCAAGGACACAATGGAATCAATCGGCGAGCCCTGCATTCCAAGCAAGGTAGTTACAACTTACGAGGATGCCGCAGACTTCGTTCACAACGTAATCGGCTTCCCTGCAATTATCCGCCCGGCCTTTACCCTTGGTGGTACTGGAGGCGGAATCGTAAACAACGAACGCGAGCTGGACGAAATTGCCCACAACGGACTTCACCGCTCGCCTATCCATCAGATTCTTGTAGAAAAATGTATTTCCGGCTGGAAGGAAGTTGAGTTCGAAGTAATGCGCGACAGCACCGGAAACGTAATCACTGTATGTTCAATGGAAAACTTTGACCCTGTCGGTGTTCATACCGGAGACTCAATTGTAATTGCGCCTACCGTAACTCTTGCAGATAAAGAATATCAGATGCTGCGTTCTGCGGCCCTCAACATAATTTCCGCCCTCGAAATTGAAGGCGGCTGTAACTGTCAGTTCGCTTTGAATCCGGACAGCTTTGAATATGCGGTTATCGAAGTAAATCCTCGTGTATCACGTTCATCAGCTCTGGCATCAAAAGCAACAGGCTACCCTATCGCAAAGGTTGCGGCCCTTATCGCCGTTGGCTTTACCCTGGATGAAATTCCAAACTTCGTAACAAAGAAAACAAAGGCTTGCTTTGAGCCGGTTCTCGACTATGTAGTTGTAAAAATGCCGAAGTTCCCTTTCGACAAATTTGTTTACGCAGCCCGCAAGCTTGGTACCCAGATGAAGGCAACCGGCGAAGTTATGGCTATCGGCCAGAACTTTGAAGAAGCAATTTTGAAGGCAGCCCGAGGAGCAGAAATCGGTGTAAAGGATTTGAACCTGCCGGCTTTCGAAAAAGAAAGCGACGCAAAAATCCGCGAACGCGTTGCCCAATGCACCGACCAGAGAATCTTCGCCATCTATCAGGCACTTAAACGCAGCCTTATGACTGTGGAAGAAATTCACAATATCACAAAGATTGATGAATGGTTCCTGGATAAACTTGTAAACATTTGTGAACTCGAAAATGCCGGGGGCGTTGCGGGGGCATCCCCCGCTGGAAGGGGTAGCGAGCAACGCAGTGCGAGCGAGGGGGAGACTTCCCCCTCAAATGGCCTTTTATTCCCACCACGCTCCTTCAAAATGGTAGACACCTGTGCCGGCGAGTTCGATGCAGAAACCCCATACTTTTATTCAACCACAGGCGGCGACAACGAAGCCGAAGCCTTCCTCAAAGAACGCCGCACTTCAAGCAAAGGCACAATCGTGGTTCTCGGCTCTGGTCCAATCCGAATCGGTCAGGGAATCGAGTTCGACTACTCTTCTGTTCAGTGTATCCGCGCCCTTAAAAAGCTTGGCTACGAAGTTGCAATTATCAACAACAACCCTGAGACCGTCAGCACAGACTTTGACACTGCAGACCGCCTCTACTTTGAACCGCTCACACCTGCCGATGTAATGAACGTACTTGCTGTTGAAAAACCGCTTGGAGTTGTAGTTGCCTTTGGCGGTGGAACAGCAATCAAGCTTGCAAAGTTCCTGGACTCACAGGGAGTAAAGATTTTCGGAACATCTGCTGACGCCATTGACCTTGCCGAAGACCGCGAACGCTTTGAAGAGCTCTGCGAAAACCTAAAAGTAAACCGCCCGCGCGGCCTCACAGTTTTCACTGAGGTTGAAGCTCTGGAATCTGCAGAGAAAATCGGCTATCCGGTACTCATGCGCCCAAGCTATGTTCTTGGTGGACAGAACATGATCATTGCCCGCAACAGTGCAGATGTAAAAGAATACATGGCAATTATTTTGAGACAGGGAATTGAAAACCCGGTTCTCATCGACAAATACATGGAAGGAACAGAGCTCGAGATTGACTGTATCTGTGACGGCGAAGATGTTCTTATTCCTGGAATCATGCAGCACATCGAACGAACCGGTATTCACTCCGGCGACTCAATTGCAGTTTACCCGGCCTGGAGCTTCACTCCAGAAATGGAAAAAGAAGTTGTAGATAAATCTACCGCCATGGCTCTTGCTCTGGGTACAAAAGGAATCGTAAATATTCAGTGGCTCTTCTACAATGGCCAGCTGAACATCATAGAGGCAAACCCTCGTTCCAGCCGAACCGTTCCTTATTTGAGTAAGGTCAGCGGCGTTCCAATGGTCGAGCTTGCAACCCGCGCAATGCTGGGAGAAAAAGTCCGTGACCTTGGTTACGGAACCGGCCTCTACCGCAAGCCAGACTACTTTGCAGTAAAGGCTCCAGTTTTCAGCTTTGAAAAGCTGATGGACGTAGATACCCACCTTGGACCAGAAATGAAATCTACCGGTGAAGTTCTTGGAATTGCTTCAACTCTAGAAGAAGCTCTCTACAAGGGCATGGTTGCAGCCGGCTGGAAGATGATAAATCCTAAAAAAGAAAAGTCGTCAGACCTTTCGAATCAGTGTGGCATCCTCTTCTCGGTTCGCCAGTCAGACCTTCCAGAACTTCCTGCCCTTGCCAGAAAATTCTACGACCTCGGCTTTAAACTTTATGCCACAAGCGGGAATGCCTCAACTATCGAACGCAGCGGCATGGAAGTAACTCACGTAGCAAAGGTACACGAAGATTACAACAACAATGTAATGACTCTGCTGGAAAGCGGAAAAGTTGATTACGTTATTTCAACTTCTGCAAAGGGCCGCGACCCGGTTGCAGAAAGCGTAAAGCTTCGCCGCCTTGCCGTAGAACGTGACATAGACTGTCTTACTTCAATCGATACAGCAAACGCACTTGCAGACTGTCTTGCAAGCAGCCACACACTGGATAACACAAGCTTAGTTGATATTAATACTTTGAATATATAAAAAGATTGCCGGGTCAAGCCCGGCAATGACACTCGTTAAGGAGAATACTATGAGTAAATTTATTTTTGTAACTGGAGGCGTTGTTTCAGGATTAGGAAAAGGAATTACCGCAGCCTCACTTGGACGTCTTTTAAAATGCCGCGGACTCAAAATTGCCAGCCAGAAGCTTGACCCATATATGAACGTAGACCCTGGAACAATGAGTCCTTTTCAGCACGGAGAAGTTTTCGTAACAGAAGATGGAGCTGAAACAGACCTGGACCTTGGTCACTACGAACGCTTTATCGATGAAAATCTTACAAAGTACTCTAATATGACCAGTGGCCGTGTTTACTGGAACGTTCTCAATAAGGAACGTCAGGGTGAATATCTTGGTCAGACTGTTCAGATTATTCCTCACGTAACAAACGAAATAAAAGACTTTATTTTAAAGAATGCAGAAGTAAGCGGTGCAGACGTTAGTATCGTTGAAGTTGGTGGTACAATCGGTGATATCGAAAGCCAGCCTTTCCTCGAAGCAATCCGTCAGCTTGCTATTGAAGTTGGCCGCCGCAACTGCCTCTTCATTCACGTTTGTCTTGTGCCATACATCAGCGGTTCAGACGAGTTTAAGTCAAAGCCAACCCAGCACTCTGTAAAGGAGCTCATGGCTGTTGGTATTCATCCGGATATTATCGTTGCCCGCTGCGACGAAGAAATCCCTGTAGATATCCGCAAGAAAATCAGCCTCTTCTGTAACGTAGGAGAAGACTGTGTAATCAACAATACAACCTGTAAGAGCCTTTACGAAGTACCTCTCATGCTCCACGCCCAGAATATGGATGACGTAGTTTGCCGTGACCTTGGAATTGAAAATACCCGCAAAGACTATCCAGAACTAGCAGCCTGGTCAAAAATGGTAGAAACAATTCATGCCCGCAAGGGAGAGATTCAGGTTGCCCTTGTTGGAAAATACGTAAAGCTCCACGACTCTTATTTGAGTATCGTAGAGTCGCTCAACCACGCAAGCTTTGTTGTAGGTAAAAACGTAAAAATCAAATGGGTAGATTCAGACAGCGTAACTGATGAAAGTGCTCCTGAAGTATTTAAAGACTGCGCCGGAATTATTCTCCCGGGCGGATTCGGTCACCGTGGTGTAGAAGGAATGGTTTGCTCTTGCCGCTATGCCCGCACCCACAAGCTGCCATACTTTGGAATCTGTCTTGGTATGCAGATTGCAGTAATTGAGTTTGCCCGCAGCGTTCTCGGCTATGCAGATGCAAACAGCCGCGAGTTCGACGAAATGTGCGAACACCCTGTAATCGACCTGATGAAAAATCAGGAAGGCTTAATTAAGGGCGGTACAATGCGTCTTGGAAGCTACCCATGTAAGGTTACTCCGGGAACAATTCTTGAAAAGGCCTATGGCTCTCAGAACATCGCAGAACGCCACCGCCACCGCTACGAGTTCAACAACGACTTCCGCACAAAGATGCAGGAAGCAGGCCTCGTAATCAGCGGAACCAGTCCAGACGGCACTCTTGTAGAAGCCGTAGAGGTTGAAGGCCAGTTCCACGTGGGTGTTCAGTTCCATCCGGAATTCAAGAGCCGCCCTAACAATGCGGGCCCGCTCTTTGTTGAATTCCTTCGTGCCTGCGATAAATAAAAAAAAGACCGCACTCCTGCAGTGCGGTCTTTTCATTTAGTTTTGCTTTATTATTTCAAAATCTCTTTAAGTTTTGGAAGCAGTGCTTTTGTTGCATTAATGTAAGCCTTATCTGTAGGATGATAGTCTGCACCCCAGCCTTCCTTTTCACCATTATGAAGAGGAATATAGAAATAACCAACCTTATTATCACCAGTCTGTGACTTATATTCTGCAGCAGCAGCCTGAACCTGCCCCTTCAAATCATCTGGAGCAAGACCGGAACAGCACAAAATATAAGCATAAGGATTTTTTGCACGGATCTCATATATAAACTTTACATAGCCGTCCTTAAATTCCTTACACTTATCCGGATCTCCCCTTGTATAGGTCTGATCATTTGCGCCAAGCAAGACAGTAACGATATCCGGCTTAAAACGGTTAAAATCCCATTTCTTTTCGCCCGGCTTTACATTACCAACCATAACATCCCAGAATCCAACTTTGTCGTAGATAGCCGGAATAATGTTATCTGCTTTTCTAGGACCATCAGTTCCACCAGAATAAGCACCCCAGCCGCTACCACAAATTATCGAATAATCTGCATCCAGTTCTTGGGCAACCTTGTAGGCATAAGATTTTGTAATATCCTGTGTTTCCAATTTATAACTCACAGCAGGATTTGTTTCATCAACCCCATAGGCAGCCGTAGCCGAATCTCCAAGGAATTCTATTTTATACTTTCTGGCCGCTGTTGGAGTAATAACGCCTTCGCCATCCGTTGTGAGCTTTTTAATTCCTGCATTCGCCATCATACTTTCCGTAGCTTTTACAATTCTTACCTGGCCGGTCTTTACTTCGTTTGAATCAAAAAGTACATATTCTTTGCTGTCTTCTTTAAGAATCTCATCAAAAATCCTTTCATCATTCAGAAAGGCTACAATTCTTACGTTTCTGTGCCAGGAATCTTTCATAAGAGTTACAGAAAGTTTTTTTGCACTTACGTTAAACTCAACTCCCGTTGCAGAATGTGCCAGAACCGCTATTTTATTGCTTGTGATAGTTCTACCAAGCAGACGCACATTGTTTTCTGTAGGCGTAAAATCCTTCTTTTTGGCAGTCTTAGAAGCTGAAAAACCAAGATTTACAAAGACTGAAAGCGCAATTAATAATAAAATCAGTTTCTTCATACGATATATCTCCTTATGCTTATATTATACAGGCAGAAAGTTATATAAGATATAGAGTTGAACTCACAATTTTATCCTTACCATTATCTGCCGCAGACACTAGTTTTGACCCTTGACCCTCCAATAGAATTCCGTTAAAGTTTAATTATCATTTGAGCAAAGGCGCTCATTTCTTCTTACGACTTGGTGTCGCTGGATGGAATGAACGCCTTTATTTTTTGGAGAAAAGTATGTATACACAGGAAGAAGTTCTGGATTTCGTACAAGAAGAAGATGTAAAATTTATACGCCTTGCTTTTTTTGATTTAAAAGGAAAACAAAAAAATATTTCCATCATGCCAGGAGAACTGGGACGTGCCTTTGAAGGTGGCATTCCTTTTGATGCCTCTGCCGTAGAAGGCTTTGAAGGGCCGCAGAAGTCGGAGCTCTATCTTAAGCCGGATCCTGCTACACTCGCAATTATTCCATGGCGTCCTGCAACAGGAAAAGTTGTCCGAATGTTCTGTAACATCCTCACTCCTGATGGAAAACCTTACCTCAAAGACAGCCGCACAATTTTGCAGAATGCCTGCCAGCGTCTAAAAGACGAGTGCGGAATTGAAATGATGATTGGAACAGAAGTTGAGTTCTACCTCTTCAAGCTCGACGAAAATGGTCAGCCAACCAGCGAGACCTTCGACAAGGCCGGCTACATGGACATTGCTCCTGAAGATCACGGAGAAAATATCCGCCGCGAAATCTGCTTCACCCTTGAACAGATGGGAATGTCTCCAGAAGCAAGCCACCACGAAGAAGGCCCTGGTCAGAACGAAATTGATTTCCATTATTCAGATGCCCTCACCGCCGCAGACAATGTTGCAACCTTCAAATGGATTGTAAATACAAAAGCAGCTGCCAATGGTCTTTATGCAGACTTCTCTCCAAAGCCAATTTCAAATCAAGCAGGTAACGGAATGCATATTAATATTTCATACCGTCCTGTAGCTGGAAATTCCAGAAAAGATACAGAAAATCTTCTTCCAAATATCCTCGGTGGAATCCTCAAGCACATTGAAGAAATCACTTACTTTTTGAATCCTGCAGACAATTCTTATAACCGTCTTGGTGCAAGCAAGGCTCCGGAATATATTTCCTGGGGTAAAGAAAACCGCTCTACCCTTATCCGCGTTCCTTCAAGCTCAGGCACAAAACGTCTCGAGCTTCGTTCTCCAGACCCTCTGTGCAATACATACCTTGTACTCACACTTCTTATTGAAGCTGCAATTGAAGGAATCAAAAACAAAATTGAACCTCCTGCAGAAACTGTAGAAAATCTTTTTGATGACCAGATTGCAAAGAAAGCTGCTCTCAAGGCTCTGCCAAAATCTCTTGGCGAAGCAAAACGACTTGCAGAAAACAGCGAGTATGTAAAAAAAGTTTTAGGAAATGTACTCTAAGGAAGCGGAACATAGATGGAAGCAGAATCGCATAGCGTACTTTTAGTTTCGCGCGACAGTAAAATAGTTTCTCAAATCTCAGCCTTTCTTGTGCCGCCCCTCTTTGAACTCACAACCACCAGCGACTTTAACGAAGCCCGCCGCCTCGCAACAGAACGAACTTTCAACATAATTATTGCGGACTCTGGAGACGGCTACGATACAGACTTTGCCATCAACATTGCAGATTCTTATTCAACCATTTTGTTACTGGTGCCTAACGAGCATTTTGATGAAATCTCTTACCGGGTAGAAGGCTACGGAATCCTCACAATTACAAAGCCTTTTGAGCCATTCTATTTTTACAACATGGTTAAGATTGCAATTGCCGTACAGTACAAGGTACAGGTGCTTTCAAGCCAGACCACAAAGCTTAAAGTAAAGATGGAAGAAATCAAACTGGTAAACCGTGCAAAAATGCTTTTAATGTCCAACATGAACATGAGCGAACAGGAAGCCCACCGCTACATAGAAAAAGAAGCCATGGACCGCGGCATGAAGCGCACTGCAATTTCCGAAGAAATCATAAAAACATACGGATAGGAGGGGAAGGCCTTCCCCTCGCTCCAGCCCGCTTCGCGGTCTTACGCTACCCCTTCTCCTAGTGGGACACCCCCTAAAACCCCTTTTACACCGGATACTCTCCCGAAAAACATCCTTTACAGAAACCATCAGCTTCAGGCTTACAGCTGCGAAGCGCTTCTATCATTCCTTCAAGGCTGATAAAAGCAAGAGAGTCTGCTCCAATTTCCTGGCGGATTTCTTCCAGCTCGTGAGTAGATGAAATCAATTCATTTTTACTTGGTGTATCAATTCCAAGATAACATGGAAACTTTACCGGTGGCGAACTAACACGAAAGTGCACTTCCTTGGCACCGGCACGTCGCAAAATCTGAACCAGACGGCGGCTTGTTGTTCCGCGAACAATGGAATCATCAATTACAATTACACGCTTACCTTCCAGGTCGCTGCGAATAGCATTGAGTTTTACAAAAACCATGTTCTCGCGTTCCTTCTGGGTTGGTGCAATAAAGGTTCGGCCAATATATTTATTTTTAATTATTCCCATTCCGTATGGAACGCCACTCGCACGTGCATAGCCCTGAGCAGCACCAAGTCCTGAATCTGGAACACCAATTACAATATCAGCATCTACAGGAGATTCCTTTGCCAGAACTTCTCCCATCTTATAACGGGCTTCCTGAACAGCAATTCCATCAATAACACTATCCGGGCGGGCAAAGTATACATACTCAAAAATACAGGTTTGCTTGGAAGGACATTCAGCACATTTATCGTTAGTTAGTATACTCTTAGTCCCTTCTTTGTTGATTACAAAAATCTCGCCAGGGTCAATGTCGCGTTCAAATTGTCCATTTACAGAATCAATTGCGCAGGACTCAGAGGCAAGTACATAGCCGTCACCAACACGTCCAAGACAAAGCGGACGGATACCATTCGGGTCTCTAACACCAATCAAAAGGTTTTCAGTCATAATGCAAAGAGCAAAAGAACCTTTGATTTCTTTTACGGCCTGAACTACTGCAGTTACAAACAAATCATCATTCTGTTGAACTTGTTTCAGCATCTCTTCCCGGGTGTGACCAAGCTTTCCGCCGTTTTCTACAAACTTTCTTACAATCAGTTTAAGAATTACTTCTGTATCACTTGAGCTGGAAAAAGTGCTTCCACCGTCCTCCAGGCTCTGGCGCAGCTCCTCATAGTTTACAAGCTGACCGTTATGGGCAAGAGCAATAGAGCCCATCTTAAAGGAGTTCATAAAAGGCTGGGCATTTTCAATAGTACGTCCACCAGCAGTTGCATAGCGAACATGACCAACAGCAATGCTTCCTTCAAGGGCTTCAAAATGCCCTTGCTTAAAAACATCGCTTACAAGGCCCATGTCCTTATGCAGTTTGATTTTACTTCCGTCACTTACTGCAATTCCTGCACTCTCCTGGCCACGGTGCTGAAGGCTGGTCAAAGCAAAATAAGAAAGGGCAGCCGCATTCTCTGCCCCATAGATTCCAACAACACCACATTCATCATGTAAGCCCATGTTTCACCTCAAATAAAAAAACGCCGTAGACATAGTCCTGCCAGAGCAGAAATATATCTACGGCGTCTTTGCCATATTTATCTATATTATCGTTAAATATGGGCTTTATGTCAATTCACTATGCATTCATGATAATGCGGTTACGTCCGCCGGTCTTTGCCTCGTACATAGCATGGTCTACGCGGTCAAAAATAATCTGGGCAGTATCGCCTTTCTTCACCTCTGTAAGACCAATACTGCAGGTAATCTTGATTTCTTTTTCAAACTCAGCTTCTTCAACCTTTTTGCGCAGGCCTTCTGCAACAGGCATAAGATCATTACTATTCATACCATAGCAGACGCATACAAATTCTTCTCCACCCCAGCGACCAATGGCAAACTTATAAGGCTCAATAAAATCCTTTACAACCTTTACAAAAGCCTTAAGAACAAAGTCTCCAACCGAGTGGCCATACTTATCATTTACTTTTTTGAAAAAGTCTATATCCAGCATCATAAAGGAAACCGGTTGCCTATTTGCGTTAAAAGATTCAATGGCATTAGAGATTTCAGTTTCAATGCGGCCATGGTTGTAAATATCTGTAAGCGGATCTTTAGAAGCCAGCTCTTCGTAACGCTTGAGGGTATCAAAAAGCTTCATATGATTTTCATGGATATTCTGAACCATGAATACAAAACGGAAATCTTCTTCGTTAGTTGTAGCAGCACGGCTGAAAATCAGCTTAACCCAGATAAACTGGCCCTCCAGGTTTTTCATCTGACAGTCAAAGGAAGTAGCACGGCCCGGTTCAAGGTTTTTCTTAAGCCAGTCCGGATCAGTTCTTTCAAGGAAGAGTTTCTGATCATCCGGCCAGATCATATTAACAATCATCTGCCGCCAGTCTGTATACTTTACGTCATAATTCTGCGGAGAATCAGAAAGTTCAGTTACATTTATGCTGTAAGAAACATTCTTAATCAAATCAACATACATAGAAAAGAGGAAGGTGTTCTGCATTGTATCCAGTTTTCTGTCTGTTGAAGCATCACGCAGATATTCGCTGTTATCAAGCTCATCAAGAATAAAAATATATTTTTTGCAGGAATCGTCTATAGGATAAATTGTAATCTGAACCTGGTGGATTTTTTCTTCAATATTGAGATTTATACGGTCAACATATTTTCCCTTGAACTGTCCGATCATAGGAATAAAAACATGGTAGTCGTCCACAATTTTTTTAGGTTTGTCCTGCAGGTGGAACCAGAGCTTTTCAACCAGAGTCTTATAGCTGCCCTGGCCCTCTAAAATCTTTTCAAAAATCCCCTGCTTTTTTACGGTAGAATAGGAGTCATTTTCGGCATCAGCAATAATAATTGCATCAACCTTCTCAAACAACAGATCCGAAACCTTTTCTTTTGTATAAAAACTCATTTTCTGATTTCCTTTATTTCTATTCTATCTATTATTACACTAGGTGGATAAGTTTGCAATGTTTTTTTTAAAACAAAAAACCCATTTTGCAATTGCAAAATGGGTTCAAATAAAATTGGGCCATCTTAGACTTGAACTAAGGACCAAAGGATTATGAGTCCTCTGCTCTAACCACTGAGCTAATGGCCCGAAATGTTTTTATAATTTATCAGAAAATCATAAAAAACACAATACTACTCAACTGTTACCGACTTAGCAAGGTTTCTTGGTTTGTCAGGGTCAAAGCCGCGCTGAACTGCGCAGTAGTAGGCAAAAAGCTGGGCTGGAATTACAGTCAAAATTGACGCGAGAGTGTCTGAGCACTCTGGAATCTTGAATACTTCATCTGTTTTACCTTCAAAAGCCTTTTCATCCTGAGTAATAACAAGCACTGTTGCGCCACGGCTCTTTACTTCTACCATGTTAGAACCGATTTTGTCGTACAAAGCAGGCTGACTGGCAATTGCAACAACCAGAGTCTGAGGATCAATCAGGGCGATTGGACCGTGCTTAAGTTCACCTGCAGCAAAAGCCTCAGAATGCATGTATGATACTTCCTTGAGCTTAAGGGCACTTTCCAGAGAAGTTGCCGAATCAAACTGACGGCCGATATAGAAAATCTTATCTTTATTAAACTGCTGAGAAGCAAACTTCTGAATAACCTCCTTTCCATCAAGAATCTGCTGAATCTTTGCAGGAATACCTTCGAGTTCAGTCAAAAGCTTTGTTGCCTCTTCATCACTCAAAGTACCGCGCAGCTTACCAGCCTTAATGGCAAGAAGGTAAAGGCACAAAAGCTGAGTTGTATAAGCCTTAGTAGATGCAACCGCAATCTCAGGACCAGCCAAAGTGTAAATAACATCATCTGCCTCGCGGCTTACAGTTGAACCAACACAGTTTGTGATTGCAACAACCTTAAGGCCGTTCTGCTTTGCAAGACGAAGAGCGCTCAAAGTGTCGGCAGTTTCACCAGACTGAGAAATTACAATGAAGATATCTTTTTTATCCAGAATAGGGTCACGGTAGCGGAACTCAGATGCAACATCAACATCAACCTTCATGCGGGCAATCTTTTCAAAAGCATATTTAGCAACAACGCCGGCATGGTAAGCAGTACCGCAGGCAGTGATTACAACGCGGTCTGCAGTCTTCCATGCATCATCCATTTTGTTTTCCTCAAAGAAAACATCAACCGGCTTTCCAGAATCATCCTTTACAATACGAGGGCGCATAGTATCAGTAAGGCCCTTAGGCTGCTCGTGGATTTCCTTAATCATAAAGTGCTCGTAGCCGCCCTTAGTAGCAGCATCCATATCCCATTCAACATGGCTAGGTTCCTTTATGATTTTCTCACCTTCAAAGTTGAAGAGGTCAACATGGTCGTTATACAAAACAGCAAGCTCGCGCTCACCAAGATAGTAAACATCGCGTGTGTGCTCAAGAATAGCAGGAACATCAGAAGCAATATAATTTTCGCCCTTACCAAGACCAACAATAAGAGGGCTTTCCTTGCGGGCAGCAATAATACGGTCCGGATAGTTCTTGCAGATTACACCGAGGGCATAAGAACCTTCGAGCACGTGTAGAGTTTCAATTACAGCCTTAAAAATGTCGCCTGTTGCCTTATACTTCTGGTCGAGAAGATGAACAACAACTTCAGTATCTGTCTGAGACTTAAAGACAACACCCTGAGCCTGCAGCTTAGCCTTAAGCTCAGCATAGTTTTCGATGATACCGTTATGAACGATAGAGATTGTGCCGTCCATATTTGTGTGAGGATGGCTGTTCAAATCACTTGGCTCACCGTGAGTAGCCCAGCGTGTATGGCCGATTCCAAGACTGCCCTTAATAAAATCATCAGTTTTAAGAGCAAGCTTGTTTTCATAGTCAGTATATTCTTTGCCCTTGAGCCCTTCCGGAATCACCTCGCCGGTAATTCTTTCAGAAAGATTTTTGAGCATACCCTTAACTTTCTGAACAACAATTTCTTCACCAGTATAAACCGCAATTCCCGCAGAATCGTATCCGCGATATTCCAGTTTTTTAAGCGCCCGGATCAAAACCGAAGTCGCATTTTTATTTCCAACGTAGCCGACAATGCCGCACATAAAAAATTCTCCTGCTTCCCCGCCCTCCAAAAAAAGGGCTTTAATACTTTATTCTACAAAAAAGATAACGTTTTCGCAATCGGGAAGAGAGATAACATAGCAGAAGATAAAAAAAATCAAAATTTATAAACTTTTTTTCGGGAATTTCGCAGAAAATCGCATATTAAGTCTACTTTATATATGAGAGTTTATCAAATTATCGTATAAAAAGGAGATTGATATGTGTGAACAGACTTTACGTCCCTATCCAACAGCGCTTCTGAATCCATGCGCTGACCCTATTTTTAAAAGTCTTTTTACTACCAACTCAGAAGAATCACATCAGGCCCTAACCTCTTTTCTATCTGATCTGGTAGGTAAAGAAGTAACTGATGTAGTTTTGCAGCCAAATGAATTACCTGTAGAAACTCTGACTGATAAACAGGCTGAATTTGATATTACCTGCAAAATTCAGAATCAGGTAGTGAACATAGAGATGCAGGGAATAAATATTCATAACAACTATGGAAAGCGGACTGAATATCATGTGGCACATCTTCTGAATCATTACACTCCAAAGGGAGGCGATTGGGAGAAAACGCCTCAGGCATTCCAGATTTCCGTGCTAAATTTTATTTTTGATAAAGAAGAGAAAAACTGTTTTAATCATTACCTATTTAGGAATGAACACGGAAGAACAATTTCGCAAACTCTGAATATTATTTTTCTAGAACTTCCGAAGGTGGAAAAACTGGAAGACAATATTCAAACATTGACAGCCATAGAAATGTGGGGTAAATTCTTTTTGTACGCAAACAAACCAGAAAAACAAACTTTCGTAGAAGAGTTAGCAAAAGAAAACAGGGGGATACAAATGGCAGTAAGAGTATTACAGAATATTAGCCAGGATGAAGCCAACTGGTACCGCGAATCAAGCTACTGGATGCGTGTCTCTGACGAAAAATCAATGAAAAACGCCGCCGAAAAAAAAGGCCACGAAGAAGGCTTTTCAAAAGGCCTGAAAGAAGGCCACGCTGAAGGATTAGCTGAAGGCCTGAAAGAAGGGCTTGAGCAAGGGCTAGCCGAAGGATTAGCCGAAGGTCTCGCAAAAGGCGCACAAGAGCAAGCCATTGCAAGTGCTAAGAATATGTTAATAATAGAACTTGGAACTCACGAACAAATAGCAAAAACTACTAACCTGCCTTTGGAAAAGATTGAAGAACTAGCTAAGGAAGTTAAAAAATAAATAACGGATTAAATAAAGAGGGCAGCCCGAAGGCAGCCCTCTTTATTTTTTTTATCTTGTACTTGTACCTTTATTCTTATATCGGAATAAGAATGCTGGTGTACCATCATCTGTTGTTGTTGTATCCATTATAACTGTTTCGCCAGGATACAATGGATAATTCTCTTTAAGAGGTACCCAGCAACATTCACCAACAAACCAGGTAGTTGGTCCATGTGCTACAGCATCACTAGGAACATCACCAATAATAAAGCCATGATAAGTTGCTGCTGTTATATCCCAGGTTACCCAATACCAGTTTCCTGTCATATTATCATTTCCTTGATTTGCAGTATGACTTCCAGCCATCATCTTAAAGTCTGAACTCTTACCCCATGAAAGTGGGAATGGGTCTAACGTATTTGAACCATAAGCCGAATCACCACCAATAACCCAAACCTTTAAATCCTTGAATGTAAGCCCTGTAATATCAGCAGAAGTACTTCCTTTTCCATCGCCAGAATAAGTTCCAATATGGAATTTTAATACAGTTCTCGCTGCATATTCATAAGCAGTTTCAGTCTTTCCATTTGCTGTCGCAGTAGCTGCAATCGCAATTTTCATACCAAAGGCGTGATCATATGTATCTACCTTGTAACTATCATTTCCAGATGCCAACGGAATTTTACTATTAGCTGTATAATTAGTATTTATTGTTGCAGGAATGGTTGCATCTGGTGTTTTTGTTGTAAATTTACCTCTGGTATTTACGGTTGTAACCTTAGTATTATTCGAACCATTAATCAATAATGGTGTAGAACCATATTTTATGGTTGCTCCAGGTGTCTGACAGTCAATTCTAATCTGAGCAGACTGTGCTTTTGTCATATCTGCAACAGCAGCCTTTGTATTTTCTGCAATGTTTTCAGGAGTTGTTGTTAAACCGCCTATACCTGTTAATTCATATGATGGCTTATACATTCGGATAACAGGGGCTTCAACACCTGCTGCGGTTACAGTTTCACTTTTAATTGCATTTTTATTCTGTACTTTATCTGTAACGCAGTTAGCAGGAATAGAAAGAGTATACTTTGCGCCTTTTACCGGAAGCTTATATGATTTTCCAAGAGTTATCGTAAGATCTTTTCCATTGGTACTAACATTACTTGAAACTACAGGTACAGTAACTATATGTCTATGGATTGTCTCCGATGTAAATGCAGAAACTAAGTCCGTGTCTGTGTCATTCTTGTCAAAGTTGAGAATATACTTTGTTGTAGTATCATTAACAAGACTTGTTCCATTCCTTGTTGCACCATTTACACCTTTCTCATAAGCGGCTGCAATTATTGCATTTGATTTAAGCTCATTATATTCATCAACACTAAGAACCGCTGGAATATGATATTTTTCAGCATCAGTAGAATCATTGAATTGTGTAAATGTTATTTCTCCACCAACTTTTGTAATATCACGGTCAAATGTAACGGTTAGTACAGCACTCTCACCTTCTCCGGTAAGTGAGATTCCATTAGTTTCAACCTGTGGTTTTCCAGTTAAAATCTCTATCGAGCGATTATTTTTGAAACGTTTGCTGTTATCTTCGGCAGGTAGAGAGATAGCAACTTCCTTACCCTGTACCTTTACCTTAGAAAAACTAAATGCAGTAACATCCAGGTATCCATCAGTCTTATCACCTTCTGTAATAGGGAACTCGAATGTAAATACATTTCCTTCTGCATATCCATTAGCTTTTGCAGTATCAGTATTGCATTCTATTATTTCAACATCCTGAGTATTTGAATTTGGTTTTGAATCTGATTCTCCCTGTTTTGTATGCTTTACATTTAAGGTAACTTTTGCTTCCTTTTCAATCTGTACAGTTTTACCAAATTCAATTCTACCCTTAATAACTTGAGTGTTTGTATTTTTTGAATAAGCTCCACTTACAGTTTCTGCAGTAATGCGGGTAAGCAGCTGACCTTTATCAATAATAAAGGATTTAGCAGCATCGTTAATATCTGCCTCACTTGTAACATTACCAGCTTTATCTGTCTGACGTACCTTTACGGTATATTGGCCATCATTTGAAAGAGGCACTTTTCCTGAATATGTAATCCAGCTTCCTTCCTCAATACTATATTCCATACTTTCGATATTTGTTTCGCCATTATTAGTCAAATAAAAGCTGGTTCCATCAGAATCAAATATTACATCGTCTGGCTCCCATTCTGTTCCGCTTTCTGTAACAAATTTTGGAGCTTTAGGAGCTGTTGTATCAATATGTATTCCATCAAAACTATATGACAGATTATTACCCCAGCCTTCAAAAGAATTGCCTGCCATATCTGTTACAACTGCTCCATCCTCTTTTTCAAGTTTAATTACTTCAAGAGAGTCAGCATTATGTCCTGCCGCTACATTATATGTAAACAAAACATACTTTGAACCGCTTTCTTCTGCATTGGAAGTTTCTGCACTATTATGATTGAATTTCAATTTCATTTTAGAAGAATTTGTAATATTTACTGCTTCATCAAATTCAAGCATAAGAAGAATAGAAGCATCTTTCTTATACCATCCATCAGATGTTACCTTACTTATAGTTTTGATTGCAGGAGCTTTTCTGTCTATTATAATAGAACGATTTCCTTTGAGATTTGGGATAGCTGCAAATTTAGTTGCATTATTTGAATCCTCTGGATTGTAAATAGCATCCGTTACATCAGTATCAATATCTTTCCATACAGCACCATTAAGATCAATTGAAGAAACTGAAAGGCATTTGTCGCTGATATCTGCAGTATCTTTTTCTGATGATTCTGCAGAAACTGTGCCTACAGTATACTCAAAAACATGAATTGCCTTTCCATCTCCATAACCCTCACCATACAGAGTCTTAAAATCTGCATCAGTAGCACAATCATTTTTATAAATTGCTGTACCACCATTATTCAAGTTAAGCTTTGGGAAGCCTTCAACTTTCGTATTTTTTGTAAACTCCAGAGTTATATAAATCTTTTTGCCTGCATTATAAGAACCATCATCATTAAGACAGCCAATTCTTGCAAGACCTACGGCAGAAGTTTCAATTCTTACCGCTTCCTGAATAGTTTTAGAATTTCCTGCATAATCAGTAAGAGAGGCTGTAATTGTTCCTCCAGCTCTTGGCGCAGTAATTTCTACCTTCCATTTTCCATCTGCACCTGGTGTAACTTCTTTTTCGTTATCGCCCCACTTGAGATTCAGTTTATATACTTTTGTAGTATTTTTTAGAGATGAAGTAAAATAGTCATTCCAGGTTCCGCTTATAGTTGCAGTTTTTCCTTCCGCACTACTTGCGAAAGTTGGAGTTCCAGAAATTGCTTTTGTTTCACCTCCAATTTCAATTGTTGTAAAACTTAAAGTTGGAGCAATTGTATCTCCACTGAGTGTCAGAGATTTTACAGAATAACTGTTTCCATCATAAGCACGGAAAACAAATTCCTGAGAGGTTAATGGTTTTAAATTTCCTTTTTTATCTTTTCCACCAACACCAAACTTTGTAAAAAGATTAAATGTAGAATCAAAATCATAAGTCTTGGCATTTGCCGGTACATTAAATCTATAAATAATGTTTCCATCATCATCTTCCTTAGTTTCACCAGCACCAGCACGGTCCCAGTCCGGATCTGTTCCTGTAAGATATTTTATCTTATTTGCAGGATTATCTCGTAATGCCGGATTAAGCCAGACCATTGTAAAGTTTTCAATTTTTCCATCATCTGATACAGAACCTTTTAATTGTATATTTCCATTTACATTTTGAATTGCAGAAGATCCGTTTTCAGGTAATTCAATTTTAATTTTTGGAGCACTTACGTCAGAAGCATGGAAGTATTTTGTAACTTCATCTGTCTTTCCATAAATGTCTGTTACTTTTAAAACAAGCTTATATTTTCCATTCTCTGTTGGAGCAACAACACTCCATGCAGAGTACTTTGCTTTGTCCTGAGGTAAAGCATGTGTTTTAGGATTTTCATATAGTTTTGCATCTTCTGCATCAGTTTCAGAATAAGTATATAGCTCATAAGCATTACCATTCTTCTTATAAAGAGTAGAAACAAAAGACTTTATTCCATCATCATCCTGAATGCTTCCTGAAATATTTGATCCAGGATAACATTCGTAAGCCCCTGTATCTTTTTCTGTATCATCGCCTGCAGCAACAGTAATCCATGGAGTATCTGCTTCCGGATACCATAAGAAATAACCAAGGACCTTTCGCTGCCATGCATTTGAAGTACTTATACTAGTACTTATAACACGAATTATATGAAGTCCTGTATCAAGACCTTTAGCCTTACCTGCTTCTGAAGTTGCCCACTCTTCTGGATTCACAGTCAACGACCATTCACGTAAATCCTCTCCGCTTACATTTTTAGCAAAATAGACATCTGGAGCAGTAGCATCTCCTATCTGAGCCTCTGGAAGGTTTAATACTTCATCAAGAGACTCTACTGCAGTTGTAGAGTTTGCAGTAGATTTTGTTCCTTCAATAATTCCATTGTCAAATTCAATTCTTAAAGCTTTAAATGCAAGAGCCTGATCCTGACGACCAAAGATTTCTACAGTGCCGTTCAAGAGTCTACCAATAACGTTTCCATCTTTTAACTTATAAATATTTGCTTCTACATCATTATGCAAATCAGTATAAGAAGAAAAATACTCTGGCTTATAAACTGTAACATTAGGGCTTTCTGTATCTACAATGAGAGAACGGTCTATTCTGGATTCTTTTCCAGAATTACCCATTTCATCTTTTGCAACTGCTAAAAGATTATAGGTAGCACCTGTTTTATCTGCAGCCTTTTCGTCTGTATCTACATCAATAGACCAGGTCCAGGTAGTATCATTTAATTTACAATAATTATTTGAATCCTCTGGTACTGTCTTCCAGTCACCAGTCTTAGAAGTTTTTTTCTGCCAGTTTTCACCCGGAACAACCTGATAGTGAATATCCGCATCATCAAAATCTATTGTGATTAAAGTTACAGCCTCGTTATCTGAAGCAGTTCCCCGTAGAACAAAAGTCTGTGCAACAGAATCATTGTCCTGATGAGAAGTAATTTCGATGTGAGGAGGCAACATATCTACACCAGGTCCAAGACCAATTTCGCATGAAAGAATGCTGCCAGCAAACAATGCTGCAAAAAGAGAAGCAGCAGAATATTTACAAAGCTTTTTAATAAAATCTATATACATTTTTTTCATCTTCTGTTCTCCTTTTTTTAATTACCCCATCGACGCATATAAGTACAACGGGTAAATTCACCTGGCTGCAGCACACCCCAGGAACGAGACCAATCATAACCAGAATTATCTGCCATATAACCAGAGAAAGATGCCTTAACAAGAATTTCAAAGCTGACCCAGTAGTAATTATCATCTCCAATATTATATGCCCGTTTTAAGAAAGGCGAACCTACCTGAGAATCTCGTAATGGGAATGGCGAAATTGAAGGTTCTCCAGCAAAGCCTGTCGTGCCTCGGATTGATAAGTCTTTATAACCATCGTTATTTTTATTTATAGCCGTCCTATTATTATTCCTACGGATAGGTTTAATAACATGCAAAACAGTTCGGAAAATACCTTCTTTTTCTATTGTCGATATATCAGAATTTACTTCTGCTTTTGCAACAATATATTGTTTCATAGAAGTCTTATTGTTAGTTGCAGTAAAATCATTTCCTCCAAGGAAAATTGCTTTCTGAGTAGCAGAAGTAAAATCTGGGCTTTCATTAATTGTTACTGTCGTTGATGTATAATATGACATACAATTATTTATACCACCATCAGTAAGGTCTTTATCCTCATAAGTATTTGTAGCAGAATCTGTTGTTACAGAACCGGTACCTATTGCTGCTTTATTATATTTTACAGTAGCACCACGGCTTTCGCAGTCTACACGAACGCGAACATAGCCAGTAGGCTGAGGGTTATCTCCACCGATAGCAGTTTGAGTAATATTAGAATCTGTACCACCTGGCTGCTTCATTCCAAGACCATAACTATAGCGATCTACACGAACCCAAGGCTTTGCTGCACCGGCTGACCAGAAAGACTCTTTTTCTCCATTCTCAATTAAAACAAGAGGGGACACTTTATCATTATCATTATCTGGAACTGAAGTTCTTCCTCGGCCCCAGCTACCTGTAAATTTATCATAACCACCTTCTTCTTTGTCACCTGTATAGAGAGTATATTGTTTTCCTGTACCGGTAGTTTCCTGAACTGCGTCGGCTGGTCTAATTATACCATTTGCTTCAGCTCCAAAAGAGTTTCCTGTTTCATCCATGAAACAGCCTTTTTCAATTACAAGCTCCCACTCACGTCCGAGAGGTAGAGCATTATCTCCTAAAAGGCCATCCGGGAAAGTAATGGTAACAGTTTTATTTTCATTACTGAGTACAACATTAGAAGAAGTTACATCACAATAACGTTCATGATAGTGAACTGCTTCAAGAACGTAACGAAGGCTATCTGTAGTTATTGTTGTATCTCCATCTTTTACACTTACAAGATTTGTTCTTGAATCATTATGATCATTTTTTGTACTTGTAAATGTTTTTCCAAACTTCGTTTTTGTAGAGTCTGAACTATTCCAGATATCAACATCAAAGTCCAGGACATATTTTGTAGATACATCCGGATTTCCATTTGCATCAATACCCTGTGTAGACTTTTTGTATGGACCTACATACTGTCCTGTTCCATGATAAATATCATTAGCTGGTCCAATAGTAGATCCGTTCATCCACTCAGAATCTTCCATTCCATCCATATAAAGAACTTTTGTAGCTGTAAGACCACCGGTCTTAGTTGTGTCTATACTTGAAGGAATTGAGTTCAAAATTGTATTAAAATCCGGACCATCAATTACAGGAGGAATTGCCCAGCCTGCAATCTGACGTAAATAGATTTTTCCGCTTACAACTTTCACCGGTTCATCAAAGGTCAGAACAATCTGTTTTCCATTTGTATATTTTTTTCTTCCATCACTAAGGGTTGTGGCTGTTCCCTGAGGAGTCATACTTACAACCTTCGGAGCCACGCCATCGCAGCGGAGATAGTCACGAACATAATCTTCTGCAAGCGCTGTTTGCCCCTTCTCTATTCCATATTCATCTACTATGCCATTAAGATCGATGGCATCTGCTGCAATTTTGAGAGTAAACTCATCCGGGTCTCGGGTCTGGTAGGTAAAGGTTGCTGTCGAAACAGTTTTACCTTTGCAATCAGCATCCAGTTCTGCCTTTGTATTTGCATCTGTATGGTCAGTATTATTTTTTCCTGAAAGTGCAATATAGGCCGCACTATTTGGAGCAATAACAACAGGGCTCGTAAAGTGAACATTAAACTTAAGATTTGTACCTGCCTTGTAGTTTCCATCTGCATTTGTACATTCAACAGTAAAACTTGGGAAGGTACTGTTTATTTCTACATTTACAGGTCCTGCATACGCAGAAACATTTCCGGCTTTATCTTTAATTCTGGCATAAACTGAAGTACTGGAAGTAAGAGTCTCTCCTGCTGCACTTGTCCATATTTTTCCACCATCTATAGAATACTGTACTGTTTCAGGTGAATCTTTAGCATCAGGTACTGTTTTTGGATTTTTAACTGTAAAGCTAACTGAATTTATGTATTTTCCGCCAGCTGTAATTCCTGAAATTTCTGGTTTCCCTGATGGAGCTTTTGTATCAATAAAGAGTTTTGGATCCTTATCTGTTCCTGTAAGAGGATTTGTAAGCTTATTATTATAACTGTCTTTTATTACATCAATACTCTCTAAACAAGTATCTTCATCATAAGTTATAGCACCATTAGGATCACCGGAATCAGGATCATCGGAAGTTCCTCCAGTAATTTTTTTACTGAATACAAGAGTTGTTTTTCCTTCACTTGTAGAGGCACTCTGCCATGCTAAAGTTATATCGCTGGAACCAACCTTTACTTTCATTGAAGGAGAACCTTGTACAGTTACAGGCTTTGATGTAACTACATTTGCAGTAATTGTTCTTCCTTCACGCAGATAGCTTATGCCAGATTCAACATTATCCGTATCTACAGCCGAAATAACTGAAATCGACTCTACCTCAGGCAGAATTGCATCAATAGTAATTGGGTTTGCAGCCCTCTTTTCCTGCAGGTTGCAACCAGTTTTCAACTCTCCGGTTATATTGGCAATTGTAGCATCAATGCCTACTATCGGATCTGAATCTACCTGAATACCATTGTACCCATTTAGAGTTTCAGTTTTATCACCCGGTTGAACAGTATAGGTAAAGGTAAGAGTTGTTGTTCCGTTACCTTCCTTGTTTAACCATTCTGCATAACGGATAGTACTTGCCGGGCTAGATCCGTTTTTAATTCCTTTTATTCTAAGTTTTGGAGTAGCATCCTCCAAAGTTATTGTTTTTGTAAAGGAAACATTAAACTGAATTTTCTGAGGATTTCCTGATTCATCATATAAACCAATCTTTGTAGGAGCCGAAGAAGTGATTGTATTAATAGTAGGAAGTGAGCTTAAAATAAACTCGTAAGTTTCAAATTTGTAATTTCCAAGTACATCTTTAGCATATATAACAAACTTTGGATTCTTACTGGCGCTTGCATAACCTGCTAATGTATCAGCCTCTATTGAATCTGCTGTAAATACGCCATTTAATAAGTTACCTGTTATTTTACAAGAATCTAAGGCCGCTAATATCTCTGCTTCTGTTTTTGTTTCCTCATCAATAAGAGCTGATAAATTTGCAACCGCAGAAACATCAAAAAGTCTGCATTCTGCAATTGGAAGTTTACTTGTTTTTTCTGCCTTAAACTTAATTTCCAGGTCTTTTTCCTGATCAATTATAGCCATGTTGCCAGATGGATTTTGAAGTGTAATTATCGGCTTTAAATCATCGCTTGAAAGGGTTAATTCAGAATCAGAATATTTTTCATCTGCACGGATAAGACGGATAAGGAAGTATTTTCCCAGAGCCTTTTCATTAGTTGATGTACCATTTGCTGCAACACAGACAAAATCATTCAGCAGCTCTAAATCAAAATCAAACTTTGTTTTCTTAAAGCCACTGTCTGATCCATCAGGAGTAAGTTCTACAGACCAAAGCTTCATCCCTGCATAATCACCAGTACCAGCAACTTCTTTTTTTCCATTTGTAAAACCACTTGCATAATTTGCATGATTTGTAACAGTAAGAGAATTCAGCCAGGCCTGAGCTTTTGCTTTTTTATCTGCTGCTTTAAGAGCTTGAGGAACCCATACAAATTCCAGATACTTACAGTCAGATTTATCAAGAGTTATACCTTCAAAACTGATATCGGCATTAGTACCAGTAACAGAAGGAATCTGGTTATTTTCAGGTTTAGTAAGAATGAGGGTTGGAAGAGAATCATCAGAAACTGTTACAGGAATTGTAATATTATTAATAGGTTCTCCCGAAATTGCCTCTGCATAAATTTTTAACTTTAAGGTTTGAGGAGTTGTTGGTGCTTGTAAAACAAGAACCTTTTCGCTTTCGTTTGTATTTACTGTTGCTTCTTTGTATATACGAGTAGACAAGCTATTGCCATTTGTATCTACTAATTCACAGGAAACTGTTCCTTTAAGAGCATCATCATCAAAAAGAGTAACGCTTAAAGAATCTCCAATATGCAGTCTGAGATAAGGATTACCATTTTCGTATTTCAAATCAGAAATTGCATATTTTGGATTATCACTTTCCGGCCACCAGATAAACCAGCCAAGACTTATTGTTTCATCTTCTATTTTATTTGGAGCAGGATCTGTTACTGTATCTTCTGCAGTATAACGAACCTGAAGATAATGCAAGCCAGAATCAAGAGAAGCTTTTGCTGCCTTTAACATTTCATGAGTTACGGTAAAGGCAGGAGCATAATTAGTACTTGTAGATGATTTAGGAATTTCATTAATAATTTTGTTTCCATCTTCATCCCAGATACTGATTGAAACATTCTGTACACCAGAAATATCACTAAAGGCAGAACAGATATCAAACTTTACATTCTGCGCAACATCTTTATTTGAAGGTTCGTTAAGACCAGAGTCTTCCTTTACAATATTTTTAAGAGTATCAAGACTTTGCAGATTATACTGGATTCCGTTGTTAAGGCGGTCTATATACCAGGCATCTCCAACAGGAGCACTATTATCTACAAAGAGGGTAACAACTTTAGAAGACTTAACTCCATAATTTCCAGAGCGGTCTTCTGCCGTAAATTTAAGATAGCAGGCACCCTCTTTCGGGAAGGCAATATCAAGCTCCCATTCGTTTCCTTCAAGTCTGGCATTTTCCAGAGCACTATAAGACTCTTCTCCCGCCCATTTGATTTCTGCACGAACATTTGTAACTTTGATATTATCTTCTGCAGTTCCGTAAAAGCTTACTTCCTGACGACAATAAATACTTGTTTCAAAGCTGGTTTTAGGAGTTTCACCACCGCTCACCATTTTTTTTACGCTAATAACCGGAGCCTCAAGGTCTACGCTTTGGCCCATGCCGATTTCGCAGGAGGTGAAGAAAAATGTAAATGCAGTCAATGCTGCCAGTGCGAATTTGAGAAAAGAATGAGAACTTTTTTTCATTTAATAGCCTCTAGAGCGTTAATACTTTTTGATGGGTCTGCCTGGGGTCGGGGTGTAATAACTTTTTGAGTGAACTTTCCGGCCAGAAGCCGACATCTACAATTTTATTATCGGCAAAAACGCTCCAAAAGCACAAAAATTTCCAAGCCCCAGATGAAACGTTTTACACCTAATTAATATATTTTAACATAGAATAAAAAATTTGCAAAAATTTTATCGTTTTTTCGCAAAACTGTAAGCAGTAAAATATAATGTCGTTAAAATAAAAGAAAAGGTTTCTTTGAACTGTTATAATTTTGTTACCACACAAAAACAATAACGGAGGAAAGAAACCTATGAAAACAATAGCAGAAAAGAA
>Ga0256404_1001362_pt1 | contig 59678 bp, 49 predicted proteins | sample RumenRJG_01DNA_FD_185990 | JGI IMG/M metagenome (GOLD analysis project Ga0256404, IMG submission 185990) | Bovine rumen microbial communities from Lethbridge, Alberta, Canada - RJG_01 | ecosystem: Host-associated > Mammals > Digestive system > Stomach > Rumen | place: Canada: Alberta | collected...
ACTGTTCAGAATATCCAAGCCCTTATCCGTTCCGATATAGAGCTTCCCATGCCATCTTTCTACGGTATTTACAACCTTCTCCTCCGTTCCGCTGTAGCCATACATTTTAGAAAATGACGAAGGTGACATACGGAGCATTCCGAGTCTCGATGATATGAGCCAGTAATCGCCCTGATAATCCATTATCATATCGTCGATTGAATTATTAAATGAATTGGTATTAACAATTCTGAAATTATCTTTTAAGTCAAAATATCCGACACCATTATCCGCACATACGAACAGATTACCTTTGCTTTCATACATGTTATTGATATGATTCAGATCCGTTGCCATAAGAACAGTCTCTATGATGAGCTTCCCGTCCTTCATTCTGTATCGGTAAATTTCGTTTCCCGAATTTGAAACATACAGATAACCGTCTTTCGCAAAAAGACAGGATGTAAAGAACTTATCACCCACATATTGTCTCGGGCCTTCAATAACCTCTCTGTCATTGATCAGATAGAGATTTCCCTTAGAAGTTACCGCAACTACATTTCCATTGCCGTCGGCAGACATACTCTTTGCATCTACCACTTCATCAATCTCATTCATCAGATTCATGCCGCCGCTCAACTGAAGAACCTGAATAGATGAAGCTGTTCCGATGTAATAATATCCGTCCGAGCTCATTGTTATGGAGCGGACAGTATTCGACGGAAGTCCATGTTCCTCATCAAGAGTATTTGTTATCGTCTCATTTATACTTACAGATAGTCCGTTATCATTAGTACCTATCCAGAGTCTTCCTTCCGGATCTACAAAAAGACAATTTACATTTTTAACAGAATCGAAAGAATTCATCCATTTAAACTCTCTTCCGTTATATCTGTAAAGGCCGGCATAACTTCCTATCCAGAGAATGCCGTCGTTAGTTTCCGCTATATCATTTGCGGTTCCGCAGGTAAGTCCGTTTTCACTGTTATATACAGTCTGGAAATATGAATGGAAATCAATACTCTCCTCGGATTCATCCGCCTTTACACATACAGGATTTCCTGTAAAATGTATCCCGATCATAAAAGTCATGATAAGAACAACGACGCTGACTGCATTTTTAAGACCACCTTTCTTCACAGCCTTGTTTTTGTTATCATCGTCATTCTTTTCTTTGACATCTTTGTTTTCTTTGTTTTCTTTATTGTCTTTGGTTTCTTTATTGTCTTTGGTTTCTTTATTGTCTTTGGTTTCTTTATCGTTTTGGTTTTCTTTATCGTTTTTGTTTTCTTTATCCGCTTTATCGTTCCTGTTCAAAAATCCCGATATAACTCTCCATACACAGAGAAGAATCGCAAGCAGTCCGAGTGTCAGTGTCTTATCTACAAAATCAATATAAAAGCCACCGACTACGTTAGCGACATACTTATTAATCCCTTCTCGAAGAAGAAATTCCACAATGCCGTTACCTATCGGATTTCCAACCATCCCTTTATGATATAGAAAATTGAGCGGAGTTGAGAGTATCAGCGCAACTGCTGTTACCATTGTGCTCACAGATACAGTACCGAAAAATGTTTTAAAGCTTCCTTTTCTTGCAGAAACACCTATAATAATGCCGATCACGACATTTACGATACCATACAGATATAAATATGAATCGGATAAAATATTGAAAATGACATTAGAAGAAAGACCTACAGCAGCACCACTGACAGGTCCGAGAATATATGCTGCAACCGCCGTTCCGAATGCATCCATCCAAACGGGAAGGCCGTAATGGATTGCAAAGAACTTACCCGCAATATTTAACGCTATGCCGATCAGCACGATCAGCACGATTTTGAACGTATCTAGCTTCTTCACTTTTTTTCACCCCTGAGTTAACAAAAAGCCCTCCCCTATATAATACTATTTATAAAGATAATAGTAAAGAATTGAATATAACGACCGATAAGAAAAAACTTGTAAAAATGCGCAAAAAAAGGACAGTACGCCGAAATAACGTACTGTCCGTAAAGAATTCGAAATATTGACTCGACTCAAATTACTTAAGAGTAATCTTAGCTCCAACTTCCTCGAACTTCTTCTTGATATCCTCAGCCTCTTCCTTAGAAACAGCTTCCTTAAGGATCTTTGGTGCAGACTCAACTGCTTCCTTAGCTTCCTTAAGACCAAGACCTGTTACATCACGAACAACCTTGATAACCTTGATCTTCTCAGCTCCAACGTCTGTAAGCTCAACGTCGAACTCTGTCTTCTCTTCTGCTGCTGCGCCTGCTGCAGGACCTGCTGCAACTACAACACCTGCTGCTGCAGATACACCATACTTCTCCTCGATTGCCTTTACAAGGTCATTGAGCTCAAGAACTGAGAGCTCATCAATTGCTGATACTAATTCTTCAATACTCATTTTAAAATCCTCCTAGATTAATTCATTGCAGCATTCATATACGCTGCCTTATCAAATAATAAACTGTTATGCCTCAGCCTTCTGCTCAGAAACCTGGTTGATAACACGTGCCAGGTTTGTAATAGGTGACTGGAGACTTCCGAGAAGTCTTGAAAGAAGCTCTTCTCTTGAAGGAATGCTTGCGATAACCTGGATACCAGCCTTATCGTAGTAAGCTCCCTCGACAATACCTGACTTCATCTCAAGCTGTTTAGCAGTCTTAGCGAAGTTTGCGATTATTCTTGCAGGAGCAGTTGCATCGTCCTTTGAGATTGCAACAGCTGTAGGACCATCAAGATCCTTCTCAAGCTCTGCAAAGTCAGTTCCTTCGATTGCTCTCTTAACCATTGTATTCTTGTATACCTTGTAGATGAGACCAGCTTCTCTGGTTGCTCTACGAAGGTTTGTATCCTGCTCAACTGTAAGACCAAGATAATCAACAAGTACAACAGACTTAGCACCCTCAAGATTTGCCTTGATTTCCTCAACAACAGGTGCCTTAAGTTCAACCTTTGCCATCTTAAATGTACCTCCTTATAGATTAATGGCTGCACATTCAGGCTTTATATATAAGAAAAACCTCTGCATCACAACCGTAATACAGAGGTAAATTTACTATATAAATCCACGACTCTTCCTCGGCAGGTACCTTACCGTTTTATCCCGGTTTCGGTGTTACGTCTTTCAACACCTGCTGTCTACGGCAGCTCATCGAGCGATAGAATAACACATGGATATATTCTTGTCAACCCTATTTATTTGATTTATTCTCTATTTATTTGATTTATACCCTATTTATTTGATTTATCGTTTTATATATAATATATCCCATAACAAGAATAACCCATATTATATAGGAGAAAATACTTTGGATTTATCATTTATTTCAGTAAATGCACAAAACAGTGTAAGAATCGACGCAAACGGAAAAATTATCTATATTGATCCATTTCAGATAGAGAACGAGAACCATGACGCTGACTTTTTCTTTCTGACGCATGATCATTATGACCACTTCTCACTTGAAAGCATAAATAAAATATCGCAGCGTGAGACGGCATTTATAGTTCCTCAGGCCATGGATAAACGGGTCAGAAAAAATACACCAGTAGGAATAAATCATCCTGTCGAGCCCGGAAAGTCCTACACTGTAAATGGTATCAGCTTTGAAACAGTCGCAATGTATAACATAATGAAACCATTTCATCTGAAAAAAGCAGGCTGGTGCGGATATATAATCGATATATCAGGAACAAGGGTTTATATTGCGGGTGACATCGACGAAATACCCGAGGCTAAAGCTGTCAAATGTGATGTTGCCATGATTCCGATCGGTGGATTCTATACAATGAACTATAAAACCGGCGCCGATCTCATCAATATTATGAAACCTCAGGTTGCTATTCCTACCCATTACGGAACCGTTGTCGGAAAGAAAACCGATGGGGAGAGCTTCGCGAAGCTCGTGGATAAAAGTATTCAGGTCGAACTGAAGCTGTCATTTTAAGCATTTACGTCAGAGACTATCGTCGCTGCCGCAGCTTTCGAATTTCTATTTTTTATCAGTAATATAACGGCGATGATCGGCATAACAATTATACTGATGAACATAAACATCACTCTTGTGCCCTGTGCCCTATTCATCAATGTTGAAAAATAGCAGCCATACAGATTAAACATCATATGAAGTATAAAGCATGGCCACAGCTTTCCGGTCTTTACTCTTACATATGCCCATACAAGCCCTATGATAAATGTACCGAACATCTGCGGAACACCCTGAGAATAAGCGTGAGGAAGTCCGAACAGTACAGCAGATATTATGACAGCTCCTGTCTCTCCGATTACAAGGAGTCTGTCCAGAAAGAGCTTTCTGAAGAGAACTTCCTCCATAACAGGGTTAAAGATAAGAAGCAGAACCAAATAAAATATCATATACTTTCCGAATATCTGATCCGCCGTCATCGCATGCGGAGTATTCCTTAGAACAAGAATATTAATAATATTCAAAATCAGAATTACAGGCATACTTAATCCGGTCTGTATCAGAAAAGACTTGATCATAAGCCTGGGAGTGACAGGCTGATCATACATTCCCGGCACTTCCGTGCTCTTCGATTCCTGATTCCTCATTCCTCTTAAGATCAGATAAGCAGCTCCCATACCGAGTGTATAAGGTATGATCATACTGCTGATGATCATTCTGACCGTTTCCGGAAATTTTCCTGTAAGCAAAGGATCAACAAATGCAGCATAGCTCTTTGTGATCAAAAACCAAACCGCAAGTGCGGCAAAAACTCTTATAACCGTAATAAAATCATTCTTCTTCATCCCATGTATGCTCCTTTTGAAATTCTATCAGAGCATCATTCATTTTATCGGTCTTCGCTTTTTGTATGAAGTATTCTATCAACTGTCTTATAGTAAATGTCACCACAAAAATGGCAATACAGAAAACAATAAGCGGCAGATTCGGAGTAACTCCCATATCGGCAACTATATCCATAACCAATATCAAAGCCACCGCAAGATATAATGGCATAAAGAGAAGATTCTTTATATAGAAAGGTTTGCTTTTAGCCCAGTTTGTTTCACCGAACAGCAGTCTGGCTACAGTAAGCAGTCCGAGTATAAAGAATGCAATCCATATCTTTACTATATAAACAGCATTTATATAACTTCCGGAAAGACTAAAGCTTATTCCGAAAAAGAAAATGCCCATAGAGAAGCATATGGCAGCTGTTGTAAATGATTTTTTTAGTATCTGTTTAAATCTTTCGTCGTTCATCATTTTGCCTCCTTCATTCCTATGCCGGCTTTAAAATCACTGACATAGTTTCTGGATACTATTATCCACTCTCCGTTTCTAAGCTGAAGCTTGAGTCGCCTTGCATCTTCAGGTGCAACGCTCTTCACCGCCTTCAGGTTCACTATCACGGATTTGGATATTCTGACAAAATGTTTCTGAGTCAGATCTTCTTCAAGCTCATATAGAGTTCGCCTGATCCTGTAATATTCCGACTTTGTATAAGCAAACACATATCTGTCTACTGCCTCAAAGTATAGAACTCCGGAGATTCGTACCGGTTCCTTATCTCCGTTTTCCTTTTCTCCTATCAGGGCATCTCCTGCGCCTCTGACAGCTTCAAGAACAGCCTCAACCTCTGTATCTCTTTCTTTACATCTGATCTCAACTTCAGTTTCCGAAAGATTCATTTTGTCTTTAACAAATATTTTCAACTCTGATGCTCCTCTTGCCTTCTTTATACTTTAGTCCAAAATGAGTTTCAATAAATCGAGGATAAGAAGTACATTTCCTCGGATAACCTGCCATAAACTGTTCATCCGCCTAAGTCAGACTATTCTTCATCTGTATAATTTTTCAGATATTCGAGTATCATATCGGCGTCTGTAAACTGATCTATATCCTCTATGATATAATAATCATGAACAATATGCCCATCGCCGGAAAAGCAGCTAAAAGCTATCTGTCCGATTTTTATATTATTCTCTTTAAGGTAAGAAAATGTGCGGTATAATGCATGTGCATTCTGCTCGAGAGTGCTATCTTCCGTAGAAATATGCAGGTCAAACGCCTCTTCATTCATTGCCTTTTCATAATCTATCCCGACACCCTTCGTATAATAATATACTTCCGGCTTGCTCAGAAAACCGTCAAATTCAACATCTGCCTGTTTATCCCAGATCTCCTCAATACTTTCACAATACTTCTGATTCATCTTATCGAATATATATGCTTCCAGGTAATTATCATATATTACTTTTCTTTCTTTTAATGACACTCCGACATACACTTTTATTTTATCTGATATTTTGTAACGGACAGAATAATCCGCCATCATAAATGCAGCATCGGATATTTCATAGACTTCTAACTCAGCACCATATTCTTCCTTCAGATATTTATTCGCTATCCTCTTTGCAAAATATTGCTCCCCCACTTCAGCATTTTTCCAAATAAAAAATGCAGCCAGAATTTCCAGAAAAGCTAACATAGCGATAACAACTTTAAAAAGAATCGGCATTTTTTTCTGTTTATTATTTTGTTTTTTTCTTCTGCTCATATCAACAACTATTAAACCTTTATATGATATCAGTGTCATCCCACTGATATACTCTTAGATCAACTTGATTTTCCTTAACCTCTACGCCCTCAGATTCAAGAAGCTTCGCCTGTACTTCAGCTCCCCCGAAAGCGAACCCACCGGCCAGATATCCCTTTGCATCAACGACTCTGAAACATGGGATATTATCGGGATCCGGATTCTTATGGAGCGCATTTCCGACTGCGCGTGACATCTTGCTGTTACCGGCAAGCCGTGCAATCTGTGAATAAGTCGCCACTTTTCCGTAAGGAATCTTCTTTACAGCCTCATAAATCCTCTTCGTCGGACTGTCGCTTATCAGATCATAGCTATGCTCGATCATCTGTTTCACTTCTTCATCGGGAATCGAGCCATCCAGAATGATCGTATTCCAATTTGCTTTATTCTGATGATATCCCGGTATGACCGAATCATATGCCATCCGCCATACATAGAGCATTTCCGGATCAGCCTTTACATTCAGATTTATAAATCCGTCTCTTTCATATGTCCAGAGAAATGCTTTCTTATTCCCCTTATATCTTACCAGCTGCCAGTTATCGTCATGAAACGGCGCATCCTGATATGTATCCGGCAGTGAAAGCCCGAACTTTAGTGCCTCTTCTCGTGTTTCCATCTATCATTCACCCTTTTATCATACTCTATTTCCCCGTCAGGATCCTCGACGGAGCGATTTTGCTTTAGTTGAAGCGTATTTTCCTATAAAGCAAAACAACTCCGATTTCTCATTAGAATACTCCAAATCGGAGAATTATCCAATAACAAATCGGAGGTTATTTAGTTTAATTATTCTATAGTTTGAATATTATACGGTTTTAATTTACTATAGTTTTATTTATTTTATCACATCAATTATTCTCAACCAAGATACATTACATAAATCTGACAAGGATTTGCCTCATCCCAATGATCAGGAAGAACCTCAAACTCCTTGAAACCACAGCCGATATAGAACAGGTTTGTCCTGTCGTAGTCATCATACATTCCCATCTTGACGGTCTTTACCTGCATAAATTCATATCCGGCTTCCTTAGCTGCTTCCTTTGCCTTTTCAACAAGCTGCCGTCCTAAACCATGTCTATGATAATCCTTTAGAACTCCCATAACTGCAAGCTCTACTGTCTGACGTCCTGTCTCCTTTAAGCATAAGAATCCTGCAGGTTTACTATCTGCCTCTGCTTCAAGGAAAATCCAGTCAACACATTCTGCGATATATGACTCTCTGCTTGATTCAACTTCAAACCATTCAGGAAGTGCCTCAAGCACAAGTCTTGCTACTCTTTGTTTTTCTTTTGTATCTGTTACAAGTTTTACCATTTTATTATTTCCCTTCTTCAATTCTTTAGTCTAATTTATCCGAGATATCCGCGTCCGACTTGTTACGAGTCGTATCTGATATCTTCATCGTTATATTTCTTTGATATTAACACTGTATGCTTATCAGGAAATACTTCCCTGCATATCCGAAGTTCCAGTTCCTGCCTGTGAATGAAATGCCGTATCAGATCATCTTCAGAACAAAAAACCATCTTCTTTGAGTACGGACACTCCTTAAAGTATCCCATCATAAGAGGAAACCACAGCTCATTCCCTTGATCATCGGACCTTTCCTTACGGATGACTTCGAGATTACCTCTGACATCCTCAGCTTTCAGATAGAAAATGTGATAATCTTTTTTGCAGACATCACCATTTACGTCAGGACTTACATTTCCTTCCAATGCAGCTCTTATATCTTTATAAAACTCTATAATTTCATCGTCCGATGCACATTTGAAAAGGATCATATCTTCTACGATATTCTGAAACAGCGAGCATTCGAATATCATATTCTGCATTAAATCCGCCTCTATATTCGATTTTGCATTCATATCAGCATCTGCCGCCGTCCCGGATTCTTCGTTCATACCGGCGCTGCGGTTCCAATCATTATACCGCTTAAGAATTATAGACTTAAAATCCGAATACGATACTCTGTTGTTATATATCTCATATCGCTCAAGGTCCTTATGAAATCCGGAGATATCGGTTATGATCTGAGTATAACATACAATTCTTTTATCTCCTTCGGAGTGTGTCTTCTTTTCAATCTCGCTTCTTATATCAGAATATTTATCGAGTATCTCCTTATACTTATCTTCATTCATATATGCGCACCAGGCCAGTTCTACCGGGGAATAATCGCCTTCCCGAACGGCCGTGCAGTCGGGATTCAGCTCCGACAAGCGCTGAACCAGTGTACTCTTTCCGCTCCCTTGGAGCCCTTCAACAAAATAATTCATTTATTACTCCCTTTCACTCTTCATCATATTCAAGCGACCCTTCTACAAACTTACGGCTCATCTGGTGTCTCATCTTTCTTTTTTCGACGGAGTCAAAGACTATTGAAAAATCATAATCATCAGGATAAAGTTCCTCAGCTCTTACATGCAGCTTCACTCTTTTATGATTTATCCATATCTTTCTGCCCGCAACCTGAACACGCAGCACACCCTTTTCATTTACAGGCTCACACACGATTCCTATTTTCTTATCGGGCATGACCATAACGCTGTCACCGATCCGAAATGCCGTGCTGAGATTCTTCTGTGATGAAGTCTTCTTCATCTTCTTGATTTTTTCTGTTTGAGCTTTTCGAGTCTTCTTTCCCGCATCTGAAGTTTCACCTGTACCTTCAAGTTCTTCCGTATTCCTAAGGTATTCATATCCCGCACCTAAAGCATCATGCCTGTTTTTACCGAGTGCAGCACTTCCGTATGCAGCTTCGACCGCCGCCTTCAGCATTTCTCTTGGCATTCCGAGTCTTTCCGCAATATAAAATGCACAGCTTTCTCCGGCCTCTCCGATCACCATTCTATAGGTAGGCCTGAGTGTTTCCTTATCAAAGGTCATTCTGGCATTAACTATATTCTCAGTCTTCTCTGCATATTCCTTAACTTCAGGGTAGTGAGTCGTAACCAGGAAGTTTGCTCCGCTCTCCCTCAGTTCTTCGAGGATTGCGACTGCAATGCCCATTCCTTCTGTCGGATCTGTTCCCGAGCCCAGCTCATCCATTATTACAAAGCTGTCGCTGTTAACTCTTTCGAGAATTCCGAGAACATTTTTGATGTGTGCAGAAAAAGTTGACAGATTCTCCGAAAGATTCTGCCCGTCTCCTATATCAGAGAGGTAATTGCTGTTCATGCAAATGTCCGCCTCCCTGCTTGTCACATGCAGTCCGCACTGAGCCATATAACAGTTCAGCATAACCGTCTTTATCGATACGGTTTTTCCACCCGTATTAGGGCCGGTTATCACGACTCCTCTAATCTCATTATCACCGAGCGAGAAGTCCAGCGGTACATTTATCTCCTTATCCATCAGCGGATGTCTCGCACCTGTTAAATGTATCCTTCTCTCAAGATTAATACGAGGCTCGACACATTCAAGATCGATACTAAGCTTTCCTTTAGAGAAAATGTAGTCAAGCTTTTCGATCATATGCATATTTTCTTCAAGTATATCAGCCGAATCCGAAACCATTGCCGTAAGAGTGTATAAAATCCTTGCGACTTCATTTTCCTCATCGATCTTCAGCATTTCTAACTCATCGTAAAACTTCGCAACCCCTGTAGGCTCGATAAAAAGAGTATTTCCCGTGGCAGACTTATCTATTACGCTTCCCAAAATCTTAAATTTATAATCCTTCTTCACCGGAACGCATACTCTTCCGTTACGCATCACGTAGAAGCTGTCTGCCATACATTCCTTGTTGCTTCTTATTATCTGCTCGGCCTTCTGTCTCATCATATCCTCGGTACGATCGATGGCTGTCCTGATATCAAAAAGCTCCTTGGTTGCTCTGTCGTCGATTGCTTCGTTCCTTATCTGTCTTACTATTTCAGATCTCAGATCATCAATCGGATTGAGATTCTCATCATAGTAAGCAAGCGGATTCTCAAACTGCTTTCCTCTTGCAAGATAAGCTGCTAACCTATCAACAACAGCAAGTACCGTTTCTACTCTTTCAAGCTGGTACGGTGTCAGACAGTCACCTCTCCGTGCAACTATCAGCACCTCTTCAATCTCATTTACATTCTGCACCGGAGGTGCTCCCAGCTTTTCTATCATCTCACGGCTGTCGGTTGTATCCTTGAGCTGCTTTCTAAGCTCCTTTTCATCAAGTATAACACCTGCTCCTTCAATAAGTCTCTTTGCATAATCCGTTGCCGCGAGTTCTGCCCATTTTTCCTTTACTTTACAAAATTCTATCTGAACTTCTGTATTTGTGTATATATTTGTTTCTGTATTTGTATTTATATTTGTCTCTGTATTTCTGTTTAAATCTGCATCTATAAATTTATCTGTATCCATTTTAATCTCCACGTCATTCAAATATTATTCTGACATAAGAATTAATAATGCTTATGTCATTCCAATAAATTCTTAAAAACCTTTGTGATCCTTGAACCTGCTTCATCCTTATGGTTCCATATAAACTGTACGTCGCTTCCGACCTCAGGTGTGACCGTCAGATCATCCGACAGCCTGGCCGGAATAAGAAGTTCCCAGTAACGGACCATATATAAATTTTCTTCTATAGCCTCAACTACTCCGAGGTGCTGTCCGAAAATCTGCATAAAACCTTCCTGAACCTTGACCGCTCTGTAATTCGGAAATTCTTTATTGATCTCAGAGAGTCTATCCTTATCTTCCAGCTTTTCAAAATCCCTGCTTTCTACAAGCTTTCCTTTTATCTCCGAGAAGTCATTATTCAGTGGAAGGCACATTAAAGCATCAAATGTATTTCCTTCGGCATCTGTTATCCCATACTTTGCACCACGTTCAAATCCGAACCTCGGATAGTAATAAGGTTCACCCATAAGAACTATTCCCGCATAACCTGCAGCCTTAGCGAGCTCTATGGTCTCACGCATAAGTGCACCACCTATATCATGCCCCTCAAGTGTCGGTTCCACTGCAAGAGGTCCAAAGGTTACAACCTCGCGCCTCGTGTCTCCGTCAACGATCCATGCCTTTGTATAATAAACCGCACCGACTACCCGACCGTTATACACAGCAATTCTGCTTATCTCAGGTATATAATCCTCTGATTCCCTGATGATCCTTATCAGGAAATGCTCATCTGCCTCCGGTTTATATTTATTCCAGAAGCTTCTCATAGCCATAAGCTCTGTATCTTTATAATCTGCAGGTTCCTCACTTCTTATGATCAAATTATTTAACATTTTTATTTCCTCCTGTACTAAAAATTCTTTTTCTCGGGACAGTCCGGCCGGTAAATATCCCGAAAAATAAAGGGACCATAATATCCGGCAAAAGATATTATGGTCCCGTAATAACCAAAAAAATAAACGAGGGATATTATGCCAAAATAAAGCTACAGACGTCAAACTCTTCTGACATCTCATACTTCATCGACATTCATAATATATTTAGCGCGAAAATAACAGGTCGGCATATGACAAATGCCAACCCTATGCAATCATCGATCCACCGCTCCGAAATTCTAAAGAACCTGATCACGAAAACATAAACCCGCGATCAGATCATCATCCCGGAATACTAATCTCAGCATTGCATTATTTAATTGGTCAGTTATTTACCACGCTAAACATAAAATCCTCGTTTCAAAAAATATGGATGTGTACTCTCGCACACATCCAAAATATATTACATCGTTTTTACTTTGTCAAACAATTTTAAAAATTTCTGTTTATCTATATAATTACTGTTTATTTAAAATCTATTGATACATTTCGATTATATCCTATCCTGCCCTTTCTTTGCAGAACCGACAATCTTTCCTACTATCAGCATCAACACAAAGGTTATAGCCATATCCGGAAATGTATTTCCACATGCTATATCAACCTTCATAAGTAATCTGTAAGTTATAAAGCCGATAACCCAGATTATGAATCTTACGATATCCAGTTTCTTCTCTGAAGAATCATTTTTCAGCACAAAGAAATCCGCTATCTGAACAGCTATCATCGGTGCAAATACCGAACCTATGAGGTAAAGGAAATCTGTAATATCATCCATCGGAAGAATGATAGCTCCTGCAGTTCCTATTACAGTAACTCCGACTGCAACCCATTTACCCTTAATCTTCGAAATGATAGATTCTGATGAAACACCTGCAGAATATGCATCAAGAAATGTTGTTGTAACCGTCGAGAAAACAATGATCAGAAGTCCGATTATTCCAAGGCCTGCCTTAACCATGATAGAAGCAATATCACCCTCACCCGTAAAGATCGCAGCTCCCATTCCGATTATGTACATCCAGCAGCTTGTAGCAAAGTAAACTAACGTACTTACAAATGTAGCCTTTACAGGCTTCTCAGCTTCTCTTGTATAATCGCTTATAAGCGGAAGCCATGAAAGAGGCATTGCCACCGCAAGCTCAACTGCTGCACCGAAACTCATTCCTTCTGCCGCTTCGGCGTTAAGCTTCGACGCATCTTTAAAAATAATCACACATAAAACTATGGTCAGAACAAAAAGTGCAGCCATTGCGCAGGTGCTCACTTTGCCCAGATTTGATAATCCTATCATTATCCATACGATGATAAGTGCGCCAATAACAAGGCACCAAACCCACTTACCTGTATTAAGAGCCGTATCTGCTGATAAAGCTCCGTCATAGATCATGATTCCCGTCCATCCTATAAGCTGGATAACATTTAACAGTGCAAAGAACTTGCAGCCAAACTTTCCGAAAGATATTGCAACTGTCTCCATCGCGCTCTTACCAGTTTTTCCTCCGATAAGTCCGGCAAGATAAAACAGCACACATCCGATCACGTGGCCTATTAAGATTGCAAGAATTCCTTTCTTAAATCCAAGCTCTCCAAAATATGTTCCTGTAATGATCTCCGCAATCGACACTCCCGCTCCGAACCATATTACTCCGTTACTGAATGTACTTGTTTTCTTATTTTCCATAATCATCCCTTCCTGATCTGTTTTCACCTTATGGACATACTGTTATGTTGTCCATAGCAGGCTTAAAATCTATTAATTGTATTACTTAACGATGTATTCATATACATCATATATCTGATTGCAGATTAATCTGCGAACCGTTTGATTAAATATCTCGGACTATCACACGTCATCGCCGAGCTCATTATGCACGCTCCGGATGCACCTGCATTCCTTACATCGGATATATTCTCCGTTGTTATCCCTCCGATCGCATAAACAGGAATATCAACTGACTCTGCAACAGACTTAAGGAATTCAAGCCCTCGTCCTTCCAGACCTTTTTTACAGTCAGTGTCATAAATATGTCCCGCAATTATATAAGTACATCCGAGCTTTTCAGCGAGCATTGCATCCTCTACGCTATGACAGGATGCACCTAAACCCTTCAGTTTTTCGAGTAATCCATTATATACATCCTTCCGGTTATCATATAGCTCTTTAAGCTTATTCAGAGGCATATGAAGGTATTCATATTCTCCCGCATCAATCACGGATGTATTCTTCTTTTCATAATTTTCAGGTATCAGCTCATAAAAATTATGTATTATAAGCTTTAAATCCTTCGATTGACTGCATATCCGGGCTGTATTCTTTGCAAGCTCTCTATACTCTGAAAGGCTAAGATCCTTCTCTCGGAGAATTATAGCGTACGGCTCTGCCTCAACAATCTTTCGTATTCTTTCTTCAAAAGATTCATTATTTTTTTCACATAGTATTCTGTTTGTGACACATATTATATCGGATGCTGCCATAAATTATCCTCTGTTCGTCAGCCTTTATGTTCTCCAGCAACTGAATTTACCACATGCTCTTTCACCGTGGTAAATCAGTTAATCAGACAAATAAATAATCATTTAAAACAGGCTGAAGGCCCTCACCTTCAATATCCTTATACATCTTATCAAGACTTCTGCTGTCGCTGATCTCGAACTGCTCATCGCCCTGATCATACTCATCTTCTTTGCCGGTATACTTAGATTCATGATCTCCAATTCCGGTTGATACTCCTGCTGATACCTTGGTTGCGGCAATCTTAACGATTCCGTTTCTGAACTGTGCTGTTTCCCTCGATGAAACCGTGATTCCCGCAAACGGAAGGAATATCCTATATGCACAGAGAACCTGACAGAGCTGCTTCTCATGTACATCCAGCGGATTTATCTTATCATTGTTGATGATCGGACGAAGTCTCGGGCATGACAGAGATATTTCCGCATGAGGATACTTCTTTTGAAGGAAATATGCATGAAGTGCTGTTGCCAGTGCATCCTTTCTGAAATCCGATAATCCAAGAAGTGCCGAAAATGCAACTCCTCTCATTCCTCCCATAAGCGCACGTTCCTGGGCATCAAATCTGTACGGCCACACCCTCTTATGTCCCATCAGATGAAGTGTTTCATACTTATCAGCGTCATAGCTTTCCTGGAATACAGTAACATAGTCTGCTCCGCACTCATGAAGATACTTGTATTCATCCACATTTACAGGATATACCTCAAGTCCGACAAGTCTGAAATGTTTTCTCGCAAGCTTACATGCTTCTCCGATATATTTCACATCACTTGCAGCACGACTTTCTCCTGTCAGAATAAGGATTTCCTCCATACCACTTTCAGCGATGACCTGCATTTCATGTTCTATCTGCTCCATTGTCAGCTTCATTCTTCTGATCTTGTTGTAACAGTTGAATCCGCAATAAACACAATAGTTTTCACAATAGTTTGCAATATATAACGGAGTGAAAAGATATACTGTATTCCCGAAATGTTTACTGGTTTCGAGTCTTGCCCTCTCAGCCATCTTCTCAAGAAGCGGCTCAGCTGCCGGCGACAGAAGTGCCTTAAAATCTTCTATCGAACAATGATCATGATTAAGTGCTGCCACAACATCCTTTGCTGTATACTTAGAATAATCATAGCTATTCATCTCACTGAGAACCTTCTCGCAGATATCAGACTTAATGATATCCATTCCCGGCATATATTTCATATGATCGGTCCTACAGGACGGATCATTTTCAAGACGATGTTTCTTCTCAAGGGCCTCAGGTGACAGCTCATCCGAATCAACTAAAAAATTGTTTTCCATTTAAACTTATCCTCCTTAATCAGAACCCTTAGTCTCTAAGGAATCCTGTCAGTGGATCAGATGCAGATGCACCTCTTGTGAGAACTCTTCCGAGTCCGGAAAGATATGCCTTACGTCCCGCAGATATAGCTTCACGGAATGCAGCAGCCATAAGCGGAAGATCTCCTGCAGTTGCAAGTGCCGTATTTGCCATAACAGCAGCGCAGCCCATTTCCATAGCTTCACAGGCCTGTGACGGACGTCCGATTCCGGCATCAACTATAATCGGAAGATCAATCTCATCTATAAGAATCTGAATAAATTCTTTTGTAGCAAGTCCCTTATTTGATCCGATTGGTGATGCAAGCGGCATGATGGATGCAGCACCTGCATCTGCAAGATCTCTTGCAGCATTCAGATCCGGATACATATAAGGCATTACCACAAAACCTTCCTTTGCGAGGATTTCAGTAGCCTTTATTGTTTCGGCATTATCCGGAAGAAGATATTTGGTATCTCTCATAATTTCAATCTTTACGAAGTTACCGCATCCGAGTTCTCTTGCAAGACGTGCAATTCTTACAGCTTCTTCTGCATTTCGAGCACCGCTTGTATTTGGGAGAAGTGTTACACCTTCCGGAATATAATCAAGAATATTCTCCTGATCCTTTGTGTTGGTTCTTCTTACTGCCAGAGTAATAAGCTCTGCTCCCGCATCTCGAACAGCAGCCTCAATGAGCTTCATTGAATACTTTCCCGAACCAAGAATAAAACGGGAATTAAACTCTTTTCCTCCGATAATCAATTTGTCTTCCATTAGTTTTTCCTTCTTTCTAAATCATTTCATCGTTTAGTAAAGCGGACATTCGTATTCCGCTTCGATACATACTCATGAACACATTATCACATTGATAGAACGTATATCCGATTGAATGTTTTTTCATTTATACATCCTGTTCTCCTGATAAAATCCTGAGAACCATATGAGCCTCATGCGCCGCACAAACCATAACTCTCGATGCAACAAGTCCGATACCGTCATTTACATCACTCTTCTCATCTCCGCAAATGTAAAACTTACCGAATACCCTTCGGCTCTGTATCGAGTTTGCACTGTCAAATCCCGCCATTCCCGAACCGGATAGAATATATTTCTCCGGAAATGTTTCCAGTACCGTATTAACAAGCATTGCTTTCTGATCTGCCTTATCAAACGCCTCACAGATAATATCGGCATCACGAAGCAGCTCCGGTATATTCTCTTCGGTAAGTTTAACCGTATGTATTTCAATCTCGGTATATGGAGAAATATCCCTTAGATTCTCCAGACAGCACTCTGTCTTAGGTCTTCCAAGCTGACTCATCTTATACTGCTGACGATTAAGATTTGTGATATCAACCTTATCAAAATCTATCAGTATCAACTTGCCCACGCCTGCACGAGTAAGAGCAGTTGCTATGTTAGAACCCAGTCCTCCAAGTCCACATATGGCAACAGTTGCATTTAGAAATGCATTCTGTCTTTCCTCTCCATGTCTCTCCACTAATGCCGCTATCCACTCTTCTCTAGAAGGAATCATATCAGCCACCTCCCACAAAGCTTACAACTTCAACTGTATCTTCGTCTTTTAAAGTAGTCGCACTATAACTTGTCTTAGGTACTATTTCCAGATTTATCTCTACCGCTATACGTTCAGCAGAAAAGCCGAGCTTCTCAAGCATTTCCAGTACAGTAAGTCCAGCAAAGTCATAGCTCTCACCATTCACTTTGACCATATGTATTCCTCCTTATGATTAATATACTTTTATATAGAGTGTCACTTGCGACACAAAAAAACAGCTGAAATACCATCAGGTATATCAGCTGTTACTTCATCAACATAAAAGAATTAATTCTTTGACTCTTCCCTACGTTGGCATTATCCAAATCAGGTTAACGGGTCGAAGCTTATACTTCCTCTCAGCCAGCTCACTAGCTCCCCAATGATATTAATATCACTTATAATTCTTATTCAATTGCTTGACTATTCTATCCCCATGACACACATTTGTCAAGAACAGAATATATGCCCACTGCTAGTTCACTCTGCTGTTATTCAGATCATGAAGTACAGTAATCTTATTGATTTCGATATACCTCATCCGTTTTTTCATCAAAAAACCGCAGCATTTCTGCCACGGTCTTTTGATCAATAGACTTATTAAAATGTATTCTTAATACGTTCTTTTAAAATTTCTTACATCCATTTCGAAATTCTCGAGAATCTTTCTGTACTCCTCAATATCTTCCTTCTTCATGGCGCCGTCCATACTTCTGAGGTCGATCAGTTCGCGCAGCTTCTTAATGTTGAGCACTGCGTTGTCCTTATAATTGTTGCTGAGATCAACCTTTATCTCGTTAATTATCTCTTCAAGCTCTTCGTCTTTCTTTTTCTTGCCGAATCCAAAAATATTAATCATCACTGTTCTCCTGTGAAATCATAATCTTTCCGTCAACAATTTCAACTTTAACTCTGCTTGAATCAATTCCGACCTGTTCACGAAGCTCAGGTGAAAGTCTGAGACGGCCTGCCCTGTCGAGGATAACATATTCCTCATGTGTATCAACAGACGCCTGCTCCTGCTCGCCTTCCATAAGCTCTTCAACGCTCTTTCCTGCCATCTCGTCTATCTTCTTCTTATAGGCTTCCTTAATGATTCTCTCACTACCGATCTTTCCGTCCGCTATCATTACAACACGGTCAACCTTATTTGCCAGGCTGATATCATGCGTAACTATAATAACGGTAACACCCTTTTCCCTGTTCAGCTTTCTGAAAAGGTCCTGGATCATTCCGGAAGTTTTGGAGTCAACCGCTCCTGTAGGCTCATCGGCAAGAATCATATCTGGGTCATGCATAAGAGAAAGTGCTATTGCCACTCTCTGTTGTTCACCACCCGAAAGCATCTTCGGATAACTGTTCGCACGGTGTTCCATTCCTACCTGACGAAGTGCTTCAAGTGCTTTCTCTCGCTTCTTGGCCTTACTCATCTTGGAAAACATAAGCGGCAGTTCAACATTCTGCACCGCAGTCAGATACGGAAGCAGGTTGTCGGCACTCTTTTGCCATACAAATCCTACACGGTGTTCCCTATAATCCATCATCTGCTTTTCCGAAAGATCTGCAAGATTGATTCCATCAAATGTAATCTTACCGGCAGTAGGCTTCTCAAGACCGCCTATGATACTCATCAAGGTTGACTTACCGCTTCCCGACTTACCAATGATTGCAAGGAGTTCTCCTCTCTTGATAGTCAGATCAAGTCCCTGAAGCGCCATTACCTCAAGATCTTCTGTCTTATATATCTTTACAAGACTGTCGCAGTCGATCAGAATATCATCATTTTCAGTTTTTTCCGCGCTTTCCTCTGTCAGATTTTCGGTCTCACCTATATTCCCGTCAGAATCCGATTGAACTTCCGAAAAACCGGATTGAACTTCAGTGTAATCAGACTGAACTTCAGAATAACCGGATTGAACCTCAGAATAATCTTCAGAATTTTCGCGAATCATTTCATCTTCCATAATACCACCTTACGGTATAACTGTAAAATCAATAGTTTATATGTGTATGTTCTTCATCAATCATTCCATCGTCTATTTCAAACACAACATCTCCGAGTTCCATAAGGCCTGGATCATGTGTCGTCATAACGATGGTCATATTTTCTCTTGCGGCAAGATCCTTAAACAACTGTGTAACCGCAAGTCCCGCAGCTGTATCAAGTGCTCCCGTAGGCTCATCGGCAAAGATTATCTCCGGTCTATGAGCCATGGCTCTGGCAATAGCCACACGCTGCTGCTCTCCACCGGACATCTGAGCCGGCATATGTTTCATACGCTGGTCAAGACCTACCGATGCAAGAGACTCCTTGATTCTTTCATCTCTGTTCCCCTTATAACCGGCTGTCCTAAGTCCGAAATCAACATTTTCATAAGCTGTCATGATCGGTATAAGAGCTACCGACTGAAATACAAAGCCTATCTGAGCCCGGCGCAGACTGTCTCTTTCTTTATCCGACATTTCGGAAAACTTCTGATCATGAAAGTATACCTCACCTGAACTTGCCGTATCCAGCGCACTCAGAATATTCATAAGGGTTGTTTTACCCGAACCGGAACGTCCCTTAATTATAATAAGCCTTCCGGAGGGTATATCTATATTGATATTTTTAAGAACAGTAATCTCACCGCCTCCCACAGGAAAGCTTTTATATAGTTCACTAGTCCTTATTATCACGTTATCCATAATTAATCCTCTCCGAGCTTAAGTGCTTCGGTAATCTTAAGCTTCTTGATGATCGTTCTGATAATTATAAAGCATGCGATTATAGCTCCGCCTATGATGATACCGAGTCTTATCATATCACCTCCGGAAATGTATGTAAGCAGCTTTATTGCATGCTTCTCCGGAAGATATACGACCGCATATATTTTAGCAAACAATACCGTTGCAAGCATTCCCGCTCCGACACCTGCTAAAACAGGTCCCAGTGACATAAAAATCTGTTCGAGGGAAAGCATTCTGTTTATCTCTCCCATACTTATACCCATAGCTCTATATATACCGAACAGAAGCTCTCTGTCTCTTATCGAGGTTATCCAATGTATCAGATATCCGAGGACGCACAAAATCAGAGCAACAAGGAAACTTAAAGTGAAAAGGCCGTTAGTTATCTTGATAAACGAAGAATTCTTCATTTCATCAATATTCTCCGTAACTCCCTCCACATTTTTGAGGCCTCTGTCCATATTTCCCATTTTGGAAATGACAGCTTCCTTTATTTCATCAGCTGTATGGTTGGTTCTTACCCATACCTGATAAGGTCTCTTCTGGAAAGTATTGACTGCCATGGTAAAGTTGGCAACTACAAGATAGTTTTCTCTTTCTACAAGTTGTCCGTCATCATTATATTGATATACATACGGAACAAATGTAGGAAAAGCTTCTATAATGTCAACTACATTCACAGATACTTCCGCATAGATATAGTCATCCGGCTCTGCAGGCGAATATCTGGATATCTGAACCAGATCTCCCTTTTTGATATTATATTTACTTGCGAGGTTCTTGGAAATAATAACTCCGTTCGATGACTGAGACAACGTATTTAGATAATTATACCAATGAGTTGCAGTAAGTCCCGATTGAAGATCTGCCGTCTGTCCGAATTCCTTCGGATTAATAGCAAGGAAAGTACAGTTTTCTTTATTTTTTCCGGAGTTTGTTTTTACTATCGCCTTATCATCTCTTATAACCTTTGTAACTGATTCGGCCATGCCGTCCTTGACAAGATCCTCATAGATAGCATAATCCGGCTCAGTATATCTCCATACCTTAAGATCCTTGGTTAGGATAGTAAATTTCCACTTCTCATTTATTACAACATCCGGTCCGGTGCTATACTCTATTCTCTGCTCCTGGTTTGAGTTGATCGTACGTCCCATATTGGCATCAAACAAGCTCATCGCAATTGTAAGAACAAGGAACACCGAGATTGTTCCGGATCCTTTTCTGGTTCTTATAATCTGCATAAATGCCGCATATACTGCAGGACTGAATCTATTCTTTCCGATTCTGAAAATAAGTCTTACAAGGTATGACATAAGTCGAAGGATCAGGAGTCCGCATGATAACAGAAACAGTGTTGAATCTATAAAGATCATCGGATCGATACCTTTACCCGAAAGGACATCCATTCTCAGTGTATCCTGCTGCTTCATGTATCCGTAAAGGAGATATATGGAAAGAGCCAGAAGTATAATATCAATAAAGAATTTCTCCCAAAACGGAGTTCCGCCAAGTACACGCTTATTCTTATTTTCAACTACTGTATTCTTGGATCTCGAAATAACCGGAAGAAGCATAACAACCATACATACAGCGGCTGCAACAAAAGACGCAACTATCATTCCACTGTTCATTACATATCCGGCTGCCACCTGGGTTGAAAACTCCAGAAATCCGGTAACCGAAGATATAAGAAGACCAAGAAGAAATCCCAGCATAAGTCCGGGGATCAATGCGATCATAACTATAATAAATGACTGAATAACATATAAAAGGAATATCCTCAGTCTAGTTACGCCTCTACTGTGAAGCATCGCTATCTCACCCTGTTCGGAATTTATGATTCTTACAGAAATCATGCTGATAAAAACAAGAACAAGTATTACAAGCGGTACAGATATCGCATAGAGAATCGCCTTTGCTGAAGTCGCCTTCGGTGCCGCCTGCCTTAAAAGCTGTGAGATATTCTCTCTAAGTGACGCATCCTTCTTCTTAAATTCCCTTATATAACCGAACACTGCATCGTTATTCTTGCTGGTTATCTTCCTGTAATCATATTTTCTGTATGTATTTACATATATCTTGTTAATATCATGGCTGGCAACTATTTCATTAAAGTCATCCTTATCGAAGAATAACGTCAGACCTAATTTATTCAGTCCCACTTCCCAATAATAGTCATCATAACCGGCTTCTTCTATTATTCCAACGATTACTGCATTAACCGTTTCACCATTATCGCCTCCGAGCTTTTCCATATAAAGCTCTTCGCCTACCACAAGATTATACTTATCAACCGTACTTCGACCGACCATACACGGATAGAATCCTTCAGGAACATCCTTCGCATCATTAACCGTACAGCCGTCTATTACATTAAAATGTTTTCCGTTATAATCTTCATCAAAACAGCCTATTTCCATATAACCGTCACGTGTTCTGTATTCCATCAACGTAGAACGGCCCTTAACATAAACATATCTCTCATCGTTAAGTACCGGTATCTGAAGATACTTATCCCATGTATCCTCCGTCTTCCGGATACTTTCAACAGCCATTTCAAATAGGTTATCCCTGGAGCTGCCCTCAGGAATATCTATGGAAGTCTCCTTATAAATCACAGCCGGATATCTATCATTCTTCTCATAATAATCCACAAACTCATACTGAATGATCCGGTCGAGCGAACCCTGTCTAAGCATCATTATAACACTGCAGATTGCTATGATAGATATAACTCCTGCCATAAGTGCTATATACAGCTTATATTTATTTATTATCTTTGTTACAATGAATCTCAGCACTGTTTATTCACCTACCGCTACTTTATCTCCAACATTCAGTCCGTTCAGTACAAGATATCTGTCATGTGCTTTAGTTGAACTGTAAATCGTTACATATGTCTTGGATAATCCTCTTTCCGTAATTCTCCAAACAAAATATCTCTTTTCATTAAGTCCGGATGCTTCAAAATATAAGGCTCTCGCAGGAACAGGAGTTCCACCCTTTATACTGCTTCCTTTAAAGCTTAACTCACCCGGCATATCATCACTTATAATGCTTTCATCATCCATAGCTACAAAGAATAACTCCGATGAAGCTCCGGAATAAGGTGATGACCGTGTTATATATTGTTTGCCGTCTCTTGTGAAAAGATAAACCTTACTCTCATTTCCGTTAATACCGATACACGTTCCCGTATATTTCTTATCACCCTCTTGATAAATCACTTCCTGACCGAGCTTAGCAGCCGGAAGAATTCCAATGTTTTCTTCTGAAGGCATTCCCACTTTAAGAATCTTTTTTTCGCCTTCACTGATTATCGTAAAAAGATACTGCCCTTTTCTGACAGATGTATTCTCTTTCATACCTGATTTGGTTACACGTCCGCTTGTTTCGGCAATCGTATATATATCACCGTCATTTTCCGAACCTACTGTCAGTTTACCGAGCCTTTTCTGTAATCCTGTATTCGTATATGCATACTGGTATTCTTCAAGTTGTCTGTATTCGTTAACCAGATAAAGATCTGCTTCAAGGCTTTCAGTTCTGTAAAGACTTTCCTTAACAGCATCCGTATCACTTGCAGGAGGTTCAGGTGCTGTTTTTGCCGCCTCAAGTGCTGCTGTAACCTGTTCTTCACTTGCATTCAGATCATTGATCGTATCGGAATGCTTTTTATTATTGTCAATAATCAGATTATTAACCTCTGCAATATCTCCTTTACCGACAGAACTCGCAATTGAATATAAATCCTGCCCCTCTGTCACATCATTTCCACTGAAAACATTTACGCTCGTGATCATACCATCACATTCAGCTGTATAAATATCATAATTCGATTTAAACGTACTGAGCATCTTGGTAGTGAATTCTTCTTCAAAATCCTGCGTAACCACTTCATATTCGGTATACTTTTCAGGCATAACCGTCTGATTCTCGTAATATACCTGCTCTCCCTCTTCAAGACCTGCTTTGACTTCAACAAAATATTTGTCAGTCATTCCTGTTATAATGTCACGGCGTTCCTTCTGACCTTCATCATCAAAGACATAACAATAAGTTACATCTCCCTCAAAGAATACGGAATCCTGACCTATTGCAAGAACTCCGAGTTTGCTTTTTTTCTTAAAATATAAAGGCACTGTATCCCCCAATTCCATTTTTAATCCCGAGCAGCGGAATCTTAAATTCGGATAAGCCTTTAAAGCTTCTGCATAACTTAATTCTTTTGGTGTAAAAGCATACTCTTCGAGCGGATACTTCTTTCCGTCCAAAACTGTATACATTTCAGCAAATGTACCTTCCCTGTTATCTTTTGTTGTCATACTCGGTACTTCGATGTAAAGATCGTTATAATCCGCGACAAGTGCTATATTCTCATCCGGAGCCAGACCATTGGTCGTTGCAAGATCTTTGATAAAAGTAATGTATCCACTATGAGGAGCCGTAAACACAAGCTTATCTCTGAGACGTCTAAGCTCCGCAAGTCTGTCGCTGATTCTCTGTATTTCAGAATCAATTAAAGCCACACCGTATCTATCGTCTTCCTGCTCATTAAAAATCTTGTTGGAGTATTTCAGAACTGCTTCATAATCGTTTCCATATATTTCTCTGTCCTGTTCATATGTAAGATTTTCTACCATTTTAGCCGATATATCTATAGTGCTTTCTCTTCGGAAATACAGAAAATCCAGGTCACGGCTTAAATCTTCTATCTGATCATCATACATTGAGGTATCGGCTTTGGCGATCAGATCGCCTTCTTCAACATAATCACCAATATCAACACACAATTCTGTAAGCGTTATCGCTCTATCGGAAAATACAGGATAACTCTCCGGAACAACATATCCGTTTACTATCTTTACATCTCCGATATCTTTTATTTCAGCAGGTCTTGATGATTCCGTAACGGCAATAGGATCCATAAGTTCGGGTGCCTTTTCCTCTGCTTTACCGCAGGAAGCACACTCAAGTACCATAACCAGCGCTAAAGCCGCAGCCATCGACCTCTTTATATTCATTTTTCTAAAGCATCGTCTTTTCACCGGTTGTCTCCTACTCTTGAATAACGGCATTTTCACCGCCTTCCAAACCTTCTTTTATAATTACATTATCACCGAATGATTCACCAATCTTAACTTCTACTACGTTACACGTTCCTTTTTCATTAAGTAAGAATACATAATAGTGATCATCTTTCTCTACTATTGTCCGCTTATTTACGTAGCAGACATCTTTCTGCATAGGAAGCTGTAGTTCAAGTGTAATATTCTTCTCGATCACATTGTCAACACCTACCGGCTTGAAGTAAACATTGTCCTCACTTGCTCCTTCCGGTGCAGAAACAACCTCAAGTGTATATTCGTTATCTATGGTTGCGCCTGTATACTTCTCTCCGAGTTTAAAGTTGTGACCGATGTCCTTAGGTGCAATATAAAGTCCTCCGCTTGAAACAACCTCAATAATGTCGGTATCCGGCTTTATAAATCCATTCTGAACTATCGTATTTACAAAAGAAACAACTCCATCCTTCTGGGCAACAAGACCGAGTTTTCTGTATGTCTCTCTGACATCCGATATATGAAGTGCTGCAGCATTTATATCTCTGTCCAGCTTTTCAATATCATAAGAATAATCCTTATAAGTATTGATAGTCTGAAGAACTTTAAGATGCTCAATCTCCAGGGCCGCCTCATTTATAGTCTTCAGATTTTCCCTTATCTTCTCATCCAGAACTTCAGAATGGAAGGATACCATGATATCGCCCTCATGAACCATGTCTCCGACATTAACCGAAACATCCTCAACCTCAAGTTCATATGTTTCACTCATTTCGGTATACTGAGCCAATGAATACTTATATCTTATATTTGCATAATCCATGAGTTCCAATTTCAACTCATATGATGGTTCAACATCTCCTCTTTCCACAATGGTAGTAGTCGGCAGAACAGCATCATAATGAGGCTCCGGTGGCGGAACAAGAGCGTCCTCCTTTTTCGCTCCACATCCCGACAAAACCAGAACCATTGATATAAACACTAAGGCTTTCCTATATTTATTCAGTTTTCTCATACTAATTTTTCTCATGTTATAAAAGATATCATCAAAATGTATCAAAAAAGCATAATTTATGATAATATTGTTACTGTTTGAAAGAATTATTCCGATCCGAATCGGATATATATTTGAGGATATAGAAATGATTAAAATACTTGTTGTTGAAGACGAGCGTGCAATATCTGATCTGATAAGACTCAATCTTACCAAGGCCGGATACAGCTGCACTGCTTTATATGATGGAAAATCAGCCGCTGATATACTGGAGACTCATACATTTGACCTTATTCTTCTTGATATCATGCTCCCGGAAATAAACGGATATGAATTGATGGAATTTATAAGACCTATGGGAATACCGGTTATTTTTATTACCGCCAAATCATCTCTCGATGACAAAATGAAGGGACTCACATCCGGTGCAGAAGATTATCTGGTAAAGCCTTTTGAGATTGTCGAGCTCCTTGCCCGTATCAATATTGTTCTCAGGCGTTACAACAAAGCATCCAAGGAACTTTCTTTCCGTAACATCCGTGCTGATATCCAGAACCGTACGGTAACAATGGACGGAAACCCTGTAGAACTTACGCCTAAAGAATTTGATCTTCTGGTAATGTTTTTGCGAAATATAAATATCACTCTTTACAGAGAACGTTTGTATGAAAGTGTCTGGGAGACAGAATGGATGGCTGATACCAGAACTCTTGATCTGCATGTTCAGCGTCTCAGAAGGAAGCTTGGCCTGAAGGACTGTCTGAAATCAGTATATAATACCGGCTACAGACTTATTGACAGTGAGTAAAGCTTTTCTTTTTTGACATCCATAAAATTTTAATGCAGGATTTTATCCATGAAATTTCGTTACAAGGTTATAATCGTTAATATTTTTGTTCTCTCGCTTACTCTTATGATAGTAGGCTATATTTTGATGCAGAGAACATACGATCTCACCCTGGATTCTGCAATCAAATCAGCTGTAACAGAAAATAATCTTGTCCAATCATCGATCGAATATTCACTTCTTGATGTCATTAACAATAATATGAAGAGTTCTTCTATCGATTCCTATGTCAGATATAATCTGCACGAAATCGGTGATGAAGTTTTCAGCGGAATGATTTCCGAAGAAGAGGCACTTCTCATTCGTTATGCAGATATGTATTTTTTTGTAAGTGATGCTGCTATTGATACCAAAACACCTTTACTCAGTGAAGAACTCTTTGACTTCAAAGAAGATAACCGCAAAAACTATTCAATATCACGTGAACAGGATCATGTTTATCTATATGTAACTTCTCTTTCCGTAATCGGTGAAAACAATCTTAATATTGTTACACGCAGAGATATAACCGATCTTCAGGTTCTTCTTGATGTGAGCATTACCGATTACAGACGTATTACTATCATAATCCTTTCCGCATCATCTCTTCTTCTCTATATAATCAGCCGTCTTATGACTCGCCCTCTTGAACAGTTGAGTATTATAACCGATGATTTTGCAAACGGTCATTATTCTGCAAGATCCAAAGTTAAAACTTCGGATGAAGTAGGAAATCTGTCTGAACGCTTCAACTCCATGGCAGATTCGGTTGAATCCCACGTTGAAGAATTAAATGATATGATACACCGCCGTGAACAATTCGTTGCGGATTTTACACATGAGATTAAAACTCCTATGACCAGTATCATTGGATATGCCGATACAATGAGATCTCTGGATCTTTCAAAAGAAGAACAGCAGACTGCACTTAATTATATTTTTTCAGAAGGAAAAAGACTTGAATCCATGTCAATGAAGCTTTTCGATCTTCTCTATCTTAAGGATCATCCTATCGATGCAAGAGATATCCCAACAGTTTCTCTCGGCGAGAGCATCGTTACCAGTATGACGCCTATGGTTGAAAATTCAGGTGAAACACTTAAATCCGATATTGAACCCGGAATAATAAGCGGTGATCCGGATCTTCTGAAATCTGTCTTTATCAACCTTATCGATAATGCCCGTAAAGCTTCCAAAGCCGGAGATATCGTCGAATTCACGGGACGGATATCAGGAAATGATGAATATTTATTTTCGGTCAAAGATCACGGTATCGGTATTTCAGAAGAAGATAAGAAAAAAATATTCGATGAATTCTTCATGGTAGATAAGTCAAGAACCAGAGAAGCCGGAGGTGCCGGTCTCGGAATGTCACTTGTTTCCGTCATTCTCGAAAGACACAACGCAGTACTTGATATTGAAAGTACTCTCGGAGAGGGTACAACTATGACAGTTAAATTCAATTTGGTGAAAGATGATGACAAGAAAAACTAAGAAAAACCGAATAAAGAATTTTCTGATAAGCTTTATATTTCTCCTTTTTACCGGTTCAGCTATAGCCGCATCTCTTATACTGCCCGGCTATCTGCTGGAGAAAAAGGCCTCCGAAACAGTAGGTATCACAACAGCTGTTCCGACACCTTATTATTCAGGTCCATCCGAAGCCATTGTTCGAAACGCATCAAGACAGCTTTCCGAAGAACAACGTGTAAGCCTCATTTACGGTAATTGGGAAAGTGAGATTACCCAAGCTGATATGAGAGAATGCTCCATGAGCGAATATGAGATCGTCTCATCCTATGATTACGGAATCCATTCAGATTATCAGAAATGGTATTCCTGGAATGCCGAACCTTATAAAGCCTTAGACACGACCTTCCAAACATATGCAGCCATTTTCTGGAAAGTAACCTTTACAAAGTATACCGGAAATGATATCAAAGTCTTCTATATAACAGAAGGCGGAACTATACTTGATGAAAAAAAGATAAACTTTAAATAAAATGTCGAAAGCTCAATAATGAACTTTCGACATTTTTATTGATTTATTTAATATAAAATATCTACCAGACTTCCGTCCATTGCATTTATCAAAGTTATCGACTGAACTGATGTCGAATTCATTGAACTAATTGCCCATACCGGAATAAATGTATATTCATTATTGTTATCCGGCGAAGGAAGCATATAACTGATCAGATCAACCTGCTTGAAATATATCTTTCCTTTTGTATCATTCCTGGTAAATCCCAGCTGAGTTACATCCATATTCTGACTGACCTGCTCCTCAAATGACTGCATAGCATTTTCGAAGCTCAGCAATGACACATCATCAGCAAGCTTCTCTACCGCATTATAGCAGATTGTCACTTCAAATCCTATAACACCTGAGTCATCAACCCATATATTTCCTGAATTGATCATATCTATCTTATCCGGACGTGCATCGAGGAATCGATACATATAAGGTGCATTCACGGCAACCGATCTGAAAGTATTTTTATCTGTATATGGAGATCCGATACTCATCCCAAAATAGCCCGGATTTAAGTCGGCCAAATATCCCGACTTAACTGCTTCGGAATTCAGATCATCAACTTTTTCCGGACAATATACCAATTCAACTCTGATATCATCCGGCATTGAGAATTCAACCATTTCACCGTTTTCATTATATTCCATAATAGTAGCAGACGAAGATGAAACGCTGCCTGAAGAGGTATAATAAACCGCTCCGCCTATAGATGATAAACTGGTGTCACAAAAAGATATAGTACTGCCAATAAAGTTAATATCGAGATTATCCCGAAACATCTTATATACATTATCCTTCAAAGCCTCGTCCGATAATGTACACTTGTTGGTTTTTTCACTCAGTAATTTATCAACATCTGATGCTTCGGCTTTTTCAACTTCTTCTTCATTCATGCCAAATCCCCAGAATCCACTAATCGGAAAATAATATCCCATTCGATTCAATTCCGAATTACCGGACAGCTCCGCCAGATTCCGAGGAAACAATGCTATGCTTTCGCACCTTTTAATCCTGTTATATGAAATAAGCAGCTGATATTCGATATTATTATACATACCTTCATAAGCATGGATATAATAATTCTCCTCGTCCACTTGCGCCTTACATTCGGTTGTTTCATCCGGATACTTGCCCGTATATGCATAAAGCAAATTGAAATACGAACTTACAAGATGAACGGAATCACCCATTTCGGTATTGAGAGATCCTTCAATCTTCTTTCCGGATTCACCGAAAAGATTCTTCACTATCTCTTCCTCATTAACGTCCTCTTCACGAATACCCTTCACTTTATACGACGGCAGCTTACCTTCTTCATCACCCGGCCATACATATGTTTCAACATTTATATTTGCCGCATTACCACCTATCATAAAATCATTTTCATATTTCAGGGGCATGCTTCCGAGCTTTTCAGCTGCACTGCCTGTTTGAACCGGAACCGCTTCAACATTGGCCTCCGAGTCGTCTTCTCCGGTCAGCCCCTCATCTGATGTTCCTGCTGCAGTATTCTCTTCGCCATTCTGATAATCAGATATAGAATAATCATTATCCTTACCACAGCCCGCAAGGAGCATCATTGACGCAAGTAAGACGGATACTGCTTTATATTTTGCTATTTTACTAAATACTTTTTTACACATAATGCCTTCCACCTTTTAAAAAAGCCGTACAATATCGTACGGCTATATTACAATTTCCGATTATCAATATAAAGTATTATTGTATCCGAAATGTATCAATTATATTATTTTTTATAAAAAAAACATCCTGCCCAAATATCAGCTGACGGCTATCCCTCTTCTACTATAGTACTTCCGACCTTTACAAGAGCTCTCTGCAGACTGTCTCTTGACGATCCCCAGTCAGCTTCCTTATTTCTGTAATCATGCTTATCGATAAACCATGACATATCACGGTTCACTCTGTCCATTCCTTCAAAATATACCTTATTGAGTACAACAAGAAATTCATCATACTGTGTCTGATTCAGTTTTTCTGCACCTGTAGAATAAAGCACACCATAATGTTTTGTGCAAAAACCTTTACAGCTTTTAAACTTCTCGATAAAATCTTTATCTTTCTTCCACATATGAAAGATTGTATCAATATATCTGTCAAAAACCGGAGTTATTCTTCCGCAGACAAAGCATGTTGATTCCAGCTTATTAATGTATTCGATCATAGCAGGTGTATCTGTCTTCTTTGAAAAAAGTCCTGATGCCTTTGGCTTCGCTCCATCAGCTATAGCCTTCATTTCTCTTATTGTTTTATCGGTATGAGTCTTCAGCATAAGAGCAAGTCCAAGCTTGTTCTTATTCTTATACATTATCTCCATATGCCTGCTGCAGAATCCAAGCTTATCGGTAATCTCCCTGTTATCATCCTCCATATAACTTGGTCCCATGGTGAATTCAATAGCACTCTTCTCGAGGTCTCTCTGCATAAGGCAGAGAGGACATTCGCAATCTGTACTGAAAGCATCATTTACCGGAATTGTATATAATTGTTCAGCCATTATCTATCCTTTCTAAATCACGTAGAACCATTCGCTGTCTTCGTCTGTTCCAACCTTATTGACTTTCTCACCGTCAAATCTGAGCTCCTGACTCTGTACATTAACCTTGGTATTTGCAGGAATACTCTTCGTCAGGAATACATTTCCGCCTATTACCGAATCATGTCCGATAACAGTGTTTCCTCCGAGTATTGAAGCACCCGAATAGATTGTCACATTATCCTCAATAGTCGGGTGACGTTTCTTGTCAACGAGTCCGCGCCCTGCTCTGGTTGAAAGAGCTCCCAGTGTAACGCCCTGATAGATTTTAACATGTTCACCGATCTCGGTTGTTTCACCGATAACGATTCCCGTTCCGTGATCTATGAAGAAATATCTTCCGATTGTAGCACCCGGATTAATGTCGATACCGGTAATGCTGTGTGCATGTTCTGTCATCATTCGAGGGATCATAGGAACCTCAAGCTGATATAAAACATGCGCAAATCTCTGTACTGCAATGGCATAAAGGCCCGGATAGCACATAATGATAGCTTCCTTACTCTCTGCTGCCGGATCTCCGACGTAAAGTGCCTCTATATCAGTATCGAGATATTCACGAACCGTCGGAATAAGCTGCATAAACTTTACAGTCTTATCCTCTGAAATCTCATCCAGCTCTTCCTGAGGCTTAGACTCCAGAGCCTTATCATATCTGAGTGCAAGCGCTATCTGCTTATTCAGATTATAAGTCACATCCTCTATTACAGCAGCGATAGTTGTCTTGATATTATAAATCTTATAATCCTTATCGACATAGTATCCCGGAAATGCAATCCTGAGAAGCTTTCCGATAATATCATCTATCTTATCGCTGTCAGGCTGACTGAAGAGATCCGTCTTATCAATCGGTCTCATATTGTCATAATCGCTCGCTATAGAATTAACTATAGACGCTATATTTTTAGAAATCTTATTCAATGTTTTTTCCTTCCAAAAAATGCATATATACGCTTGTTACATGTTATATCATTATACCTTATTAACTATACCGATTCAACGAAAAATCGGGCAGAGTCTGTCTCTGCCCGTGTCTAATATTATTCATGTGATAAACATCTTATTTAACAAGCTTTCCGATACCTGCAACAAGTTCCGGTATAGTTGTTTCAAAATCAACGCCATACCATGGCTTATCAGGATTCTTTACTGTTTCTTCAATAGTTCTTGCTGTATAATCAGCCGCCAGCTTGAAGGCATCCGTAAGACTTACCCCCTGAACGAGTGCTCCTACAGATACACTTGAAAAGAGATCTCCGGTTCCATGGTACGCAGCATCAATCCTATTATTCTCATAAACTATCTTTTCGCCCGTTACCGTATCAAAGCCATAAACTCCTGTCTTTCCTTCACTAAACGCTATGCCTGTAAGAATAACCTTCTTTGCCCCAAGCGCCGCAAGCTTTTCAAGCAGTTCATCGATATAAGCCCGATCATAATCCTCTCTATATTCTGTATCAGTCATAAAGCAGGCTTCTGTAAGATTCGGAACTATAATATCAGCCTTACCGCAAAGACCTGCATTAAGCTTTGCATATTCCATATCAAATGCAGGATACAGTTTTCCGTTATCGGCCATAACCGGATCGATAAATATCATTGTATCATCGCCACCGAACTCATCAAAAATTCTCTTTGCAATCTCTATCTCTTCGGCAGATCCGAGATAGCCTGTATATATAGCGTCGAACCTGATGCCTTCACTCTTCCAGTGGTCCGTAATCGGAATAAGCTGATCTGTAAGATCCTTCACCGTGAAGTTCTTAAACATTGTGTGTGTAGACAACACCGCTGTGGGAAGTATAACCGTCTCAACTCCCATAGCAGATATGATCGGAAGCGCAATTGTAAGCGAACATTTTCCGAAACATGAAATATCCTGAATTGTAAGTATACTCTTCATAATTTAATTCCTCCTCAAAACCATATATTTACCATAATGGGCAGACTCTGTGGCATTTTTCTTAAAATCTTTCTTATTCTCAACAATGTCAATCATTCTTATCTTCAACAGTTGATATATACGATAAATCATATTATAATCAATATTGGTATTTTTCAAATATCCAGTTTTAGCAATTTTGATATGGTCAGATTTGAGGTGTGTTATGTTAACCTATTCTTTTGAAGGAACTAAAGAGAGTTTGTATGAACATCTGTATAAATGTATCAGAGACGATATACTATCCGGAACTCTTCCTGCAGATTATAAACTCCCATCCAAAAGAAGCTTTGCAAAGAATCTTTCTGTAAGCACAATTACCGTCGAGAATGCATACAATCAGCTTCTCTCTGAAGGCTTTATATATTCGCTCCCCAGACGTGGCTTCTATGTAAGCGAGATTTTTTCCGAAACTTCTCTTGCTAAGTCCGGAACAAAGATGAATAATTTTCAAGATAAATCATATGTAAGTCAGTCTGATTCCGGGGAAGTTGATCACGCAGTATTAACTGCCGACTTCACAAGCAACAATACTTCAACTGACAGTTTTCCGTTCACAACCTGGGCCAAACTTACAAGACGTGTTCTTTCAGATTCCCGTGAAAGACTGATGACTAATTCACCCTCTAACGGAACGATTGAACTCAGATCTGCTATTGCCGAATATTTAAGTGAATTCAGAGGAATTCATACATCACCAAAAAATATAATAATCGGAGCCGGAACTGAATATCTATATACCATACTAATGCAGCTCCTTGGCTCCAACAGACTTTATGCGACCGAAAATCCAGGCTATCAAAAGCTATCGCGAATCCTTGATACCGTCGGACTTAGTCACATTGATATCCCCGTTGATTCTCAAGGTCTGAATGTTGAAGAATTGAAACAAAGCTCAGCCAATATAGTTCATGTAACTCCTTCACATCATTTTCCTACAGGAATAACTATGCCCGTCCGAAGACGATATGAGCTGCTCAACTGGGCTGAACCCGACCGATACATTATTGAAGATGATTACGACAGCGAATTCAGACTCAGCGGTCGTCCTATACCATCGCTTTTCAGTATGGATATGTCAGGTAAAGTCATCTATATGAATACCTTTACTAAAACCCTTGCTTCAACCATACGAATTAGCTATATGGTTCTCCCCGAACAACTTGCGGAACAATATTATAAAAAGCTGAGTTTCTACTCATGTACCGTTTCAAATTTTGAACAGCTTACACTTGCATGCTTTATAAACGAGGGTTTCTTTGAAAAACACATAAACCGGATGAGGACTGCATACAGAAAAAAGAGAGACCACATCCTAAACATTATCAAGAGCGGGCCTCTCGCTGACATATCTGAAATCCTCGAAGCAGATGCAGGTCTTCACTTTATCCTGAAGCTCAATACAAAGTATAAGGACAACGAATTAACAGACAAGCTTCTGAACCGCGGAATAAAGATTTATCCACTCAGTTACTACGGAAATAACGAAGAACACGCCTTCCTCATCAACTACTCCACAGTTCCGGAGGATAAAATGGAAGAAGCAATCAGGATAATATCCGATATCATAACTTAGCGAAAGCATAACATACTGACTGCATAGATTATTTTCAACGTATAATATTTTCAGTATATACTGTTTTCATCATAACTGATTATTTCATACAAACTATTTAACTCAGATACACAAAAAAGCCACACATACCTAAATGTGTGGCCTTTACTTAATATATCATATTTTCAATCGCTCATCTTCGGAACGATAATTAAGCTTCAAGCTTCATATCTCCATCCTTAACCCAGCCGATTTTCTTGAATATTGCATTGAATATAAGTGCAAGTATTGCAGGTAGAACAAACGATATAAGGATAAGTCCTGTCCAGTCAAACCATGTGATGGCAGCCTTTGTTCCTGCAGCGATATCATCAACCCATCCTGTATAAACACCGATCTGTCCTACAAGTCCGCAGGTACCCATACCTGACGATACAGCTTGACCATTCATCTGAAGCTTAAACAGACATGTAGCTAAAGGACCTGTTATTGCTGATGCAAGTGTAGGTGCAAGCCAGATTCTAGGGTTCTTTACAATATTACCCATCTGAAGCATTGAAGTTCCGATTCCCTGAGACACCAGACCTCCCCATTTGTTTTCCTTGAAAGAAATAACAGCAAAGCCGACCATCTGCGCGCAGCATCCTGCTACCGCAGCACCACCTGCAAGTCCCTGAAGACCCAAAGCTGCACATATCGCTGCTGAAGATATAGGAAGTGTAAGTGCCATACCAACGACAACAGAAACAATAATACCCATAATAAATGGCTGAAACTCTGTAGCTTTCATAATGATCTTTCCAACACTCATAGCGGCATTTCCGAGTGGCGGAGCAATAAGCCATGAGAAGAAAATACCCGATCCGATCGTAACCAGAGGAGTTACGAGAATATCTATCTTAGTTTCTTTTGAAATAGCCTTTCCCAGTTCAGATGCAATAATTGCTACAAAAAGAACTGCCAAAGGTCCACCGGCTCCACCGAGCGCATTTGATGCAAAACCGACCGGAATCAAAGAAAACAGAACAAGTTCAGGACACTTAAGTGCATATCCTATCGCACATGCCATAGCCGGACCACTCATAGCTGTAGCTATTCCGCCGACCGTGTATTCCTTTTCACCGATAGTAGCAATTATCGAAGTAAGGAACGATATGCCAAACTGCTTTCCTACCGTATCAATGATAGTACCGATAAGCAATGAACAGAAGAGTCCCTTCGCCATAGCTCCGAGTGCATCGATTCCATATCTCTTAAGAGATATCTCAATATCCTTTCTCTTCATAAATGCCTTAAGGCCTTTTTCTTTTTCTTTTCCTTTTTCCATTTTTCTTCCTCTTTTTGTAATACCACAGGTAGATCCTATGGTCTGATCAATGGGTTATGTGTCTTGACACCTGTCAAAACAAATGACGTGACATATTATAATATCACGTCATTGAAAAGTCAATATTATTCAGATGATTTCACATATTAATCAGATGATTTCACAAAAGAATCCCTAATTCTTTAAGTTTTTCAATCGCCCTATCAATCTGCTCCTCAGAGTTAGCACTCAGAGTATGCAAATGAATTCCTTCGGTAAGAGCAGAAAGCGGTGTTGCATTTTCCTCTTTCGACTTTCTTAGAAACTCGTCAACATCATATCTGCTTGAAATTCTGAGTCCCCCTATCAGTTGCCCATAAATAGGATGCTCAACAATTACATCTTCCACAGTACAGCCCGCATCCACAAGAGAATAAAGCTCTAACTGCGTTTCTTCAGCAGAATGATTTACCGCTATACGCCTTGTCACAGTCTTCTCCTTTGGTGCTGCAACATATCCCCTCGGAGTGGACAAAATATCATTTCCTTCAGCACGCAGCAGTGCTACATCACCTACTATTATCTGTCTGCTCACTCCCATCTCTTTTGACAGGAGAGATGCACTGACCGGAGAATCGCTATTTTGAATAGCTTCAAGAATTTTATTTCTTCTATCGTGATTATCCATACTTTTTATCCTTACTAAAAATAGTCCGTGTCAAAAACACTCTTTTTTATTCTAAATCCTTTATCTGAGGTCTGCAACTAAAAAGAGGATTAATCCTCCAAAAAAATAATAGTGCAGTGTGACATAAATCACACTGCACTATAAATCTTGATTATCTGTATTCAGTCAGATTCGGTATTATTCCTCATCTTCCTTCTTACGTCTTATTATTGCAACTACTGCTGCTACAGACAGAAGCATAAGTCCTGCTACTCCTGCGATGTCAGCCTCATCAGCTGTCTTAGCATTTGTATCTGTCTTTGTTGTTGTCTTCTGACTTGTTGTACTTTCAGTAGTCTTTTCAGTTGTTGTTTCAGCTGTAGCAATCTTAGCGATATGATGTCTTAACTCACCTTCAACAACTGTCTCAGTCTTGGTCTGACCTGTTGTTACCGAATATCCTTCAGGTACCTTTACTACCGTGATCTGGTATGAACCTACACGAGCAGTATATTTTCCATCCGGTGTTGTCTCAGCAAACTTAGTGATCATTCCGTTTCTGTCAGTCTTCAGCTGGATCTTCTCTCCATCCGGTGTAACGATTTCAACAACCGCATCCGGTACAGGCTTCTCAGTCTTTTCATCTACAACCTTGATATCAAGACCACCTGTTCTTGGTATGATCAATGCCTCAAGCTCTGTAAGCTTATTAGCCTCAACTATACCGTCCTGAAGCTCTCCGACAGATACCTTATATCCTTCAGGTACCTTTGTTACCTTGTAAGTAAATGTTCCCGGCTTCTGAGTATAGTTACCATACTCATCCTTCTTAGCATATTCAGTTACCTGTCCGTTCTTATCAGTGATAAACTTCTGAGTCTTTCCATCAGGAGTTGTGATTTCGATTTCCGCATTAGGAACGACATCGCCTGTCTCCTCATCGTAAACTGTGATTATTATACCACCGCGATCTGTCTTGATAACTGCTTCGTGCTTTCCGATTCCATCCTTAGGAACAACAACATCTCCGGTCTCACCGGTCTTTACATCATAGCCTTCAGGAACCTTTACTACCTTTACAGTATACTTTCCTGGAGTCACATCCGGGTAATTACCGTTCTCATCAACGATCTCACCCTTTTCGTTAGTCTTGTAAGTCTTCTCGTTTCCGTTCTCATCGATTACTACAACCTCTGCATCCGGAACGTCCTTACCCGACTTCTCCTCAGTTACATGTACGTAAATCTTACCTGTTTCCTTAGGTGTTTCTTCCTTCTTGTAAGCATTTGTAAGCTCTACAGTTACTGTATCATCCTTAACGATTGTAGCACTACCTGTCTTTGTACTGTTATTTGTATCAAGTACATACTTAGTAGTATGTCCGTCAAGTGATTCTGTTACTGTGTACTTAACACCTGCCGGAAGATTTGTAAATGTGTACTCAAATCTACCCGGAGCAGCAACCTGCCACTTTCCGTCTGTTGCATTTGCAATCGTAAGATCAGGTACTGTAAGTGTTGATCCGTCACTTCCTTCAATTCTGAAGCTGATTGTCTCAAGCTCATTGAGATCTGTTCCGCTGATTGTCTTGCTGATTACAAGATTTCCAACCTTCTCTTCAACTACAGGATATTCGTTGTTGAATGCGACTGTCTGAGTCTTTCCGTCAACTACTGTTACTCCTGCGGTTTCAGATACTGTCTTCTCTCCACCATTCAGCTTGTAGCTTACTTCTACTGATGCGCCACTTGCATCATTGTAATTCTTCTCTGTTACTGTGTACTCACCAAGATTATCGTTCTTCAGTTCGATTTCCTTGGTATATGTCTTTGCGTTTTCATCATATGTGAAGTCTGACAGCTTGTAGATTGTTCCTTCTGTTGCACCTACCTTCTTTACTTCGAAGGAAAGTGTGCTCTTATCTGCCTCTACTACAGGACCACCAAAGGTCTTTGTAATAACGAGTTTTCCAACCTTATCCGGATACTCATTATTAAATTCAACCGTCTGAGTCTTTCCGTCAACTACAGTTACTCCGGCTGTTTCCTTAACAGTCTTTTCTCCACCATTAACTTTGTAGCTTACTTCTACTGATGCGCCACTTGCTGCATTATAGTTCTTCTCGGTAATTGTATAATCACCAAGATCATCATTCTTAAGTTCGATTTCCAACTCATATCTCTGAGTAATCAGATTGTATTCAAAGTCAGCGAACTTATATGTCTTAACAGTTTCTGATCCAACCTTCTGTACATCGAATGAAAGTGTTTTCTTATCATCTTCTACAGCAGGACCACCAAAGGTCTTTGTAAGGAGAATCTTTCCAACCTTATCCGGATACTTATTGTTGAATGCAACTGTTTCAGTGCTTCCATTAGACAGCTTTACAGATGTTGCAGATCCGCTCTGAACTTCTCCGCTTCCTACTTTATAGGTAACTTCAACTTCTGCTCCGCTTACTTCATTATAATTCTTCTCTGTTATTATATACTTGCCATCATCTGAAATTACAATTTCCTTGGTGTATGTCTTTGTATTTTCATCATATGTGAAGCTATCCAGCTTGTAGGTTGTTCCTACCGCACCATCTTCATCCTTCTTAACTTCGAAGGAAAGTGTTTCCTTATCTGCCTCTACTACAGGACCACCAAAGGTCTTTGTGATAACAAGTTTATTAGCCTTCGGATACTCATTGTTGAACTCAATTGTCTGAGTTTTTCCGTCAACTACTGTTACTCCTGCAGTTTCAGATACTGTCTTTTCACCACCATTCAGCTTGTAGCTTACTTCTACTGCAGCACCACTTGCCTCATTGTAGTTCTTCTCTGTTACAGTGTACTCTCCGAGTTCATCATTCTTAAGAATAATCTTCTTTGTATATGTCTCTGTGTCTTCGTCATAAGTGAAGTCATCGAGCTTGTAGGTTGTTCCGTTTGTTTCTCCTACCTTCTTCACTTCGAAACTGAGAGTTTCCTTATCTGCCTCTACTACAGGACCACCGAAGGTCTTTGTGATAACAAGCTCACCAACCTTATCTTCCGGTTGTGGATACTCATTGTTGAATGCAACTGTCTGAGTCTTTCCGTCAACTACTGTTACTCCGGCGGTTTCCTTAACTGTCTTTTCGCCATCATTTACTTTGTAGCTTACTTCTACTTTTGCACCACTTGATGCGTTGTAGTTCTTCTCAGTTATTGTGTAATCACCCAGATCACCATTCTTGATCTCAATTTCCTTGGTGTATGTCTTAGTAGATTCATCATATTTGAAGCTATCCAGCTTGTAGGTTGTTCCCTCTGTTTCTCCTACCTTCTTTACTTCGAAACTGAGCGTTTCCTTATCTGCTTCTACTACAGGACCACCAAAGGTCTTTGTAATCACGAGCTTTCCTATCTTATCAGGATACTCATTATTGAATTCAACTGTCTGAGTCTTTCCTTCTACAACATTTACACCTGCAGTTTCCTTAACGATCTTTTCTCCACCATTCAGCTTGTAGCTTACTTCTACTTTTGCACCACTTGATGCGTTGTAGTTCTTCTCTGTTATCGTATAATCTCCGAGATTATCATTCATAATCTCAATTTCTTTGATATACGATTGTGAGATAAGATCATACTCAAAATCATCCAATGTGTAGATTGTAGCTTTATCAGCTCCGTCCTTCTTTACTTCAAAGAACAGTGTCTCCTTATCTGCTTCTACAACCGGGCCGCCGAAGGTCTTTTTAATAACAAGCTTTCCTACCTTATCAGGATACTCATTATTAAACTCAACTGTTTCGGTCTTTCCGTTTGAAACCTTTACTTCAGCAACAGCTCCTTCCTGAGTCTTACCATCATTTACTTTGTAAGTTACGGCTACTGCTACACCGCTTTCCTCATTATAATTCTGCTCTGTTACTGTGTATTTTCCAAGGTCATCATTTATTAATGTAATCTCTTTGGTGTATGTCTTTGTGGTTTCATCATATGTAAAGTCATCCAGCTTGTATGTTGTTCCTTCTGAAGCACCGTCTTTCTTCACTAAGAATGAAAGAGTTTTCTTATCTGCCTCAACTACAGGACCACCAAAGGTCTTTGTAATAACAAGCTTTCCTATCTTATCAGGATACTCATTGTTGAATTCAACCTTCTTTGTATCCTTATCACCTACAGTTACTTCTGCAGATGTTCCTGTATTAGTAGTTTCACCAATCTTATAAGTTACTACTACTTCTGCACCACTTACTGTGTTGTAGTTCTGCTCTGTTACAGTATATGTTCCAAGTTCATCATTTTTAAGTTCGATTTCCTTGGTGTATGTCTTTGTATCCTTGTCATAAGTAAAGTCGCTCAGCTTGTATGTCTTTCCTTCTGTCTCTCCATCCTTCTTTACAAGGAATGAAAGTGTATCAAAATCTTCCTCTACTACAGGACCACCGAAGGTCTTTGTGATTACAAGCTTTCCTACCTTATCAGGATACTCATTGTTGAATTCAACTTTCTTTGAATCCTTGTCTCCGACTGATACTTCTGCTGTTACGCCTGTACCGGTAGTTTCACCAACCTTGTAAGTTACAACTACTGCCGCACCACTTACTTCGTTGTAATTCTTCTCTGTTACTGTATAATCACCAAGCTCATCATTTTTAAGAACTATTGTCTTGGAATATGTATCAGTAGCTGAATCATATGCGAAGTCAGCAAGCTTATATGTTGTTCCATCTGTCTCGCCTGTCTTCTTAACTTCAAATGACAGAGTTTCCTTATCCGCCTCTACTACAGGACCGCCGAAGGTCTTTGTAATAACAAGTTCACCAACCTTATCTTCAGGCTGTGGATATTCATTGTTAAATTCAATTGTCTGATCAGCATCTGCAACAACTTCTACAGTAGCTTTTTCACCCTCTGTAGTTGTTCCATCATTAACTGAATAACTTACCTTGACAGCAGCACCACTTGCCTGGTTATAATTCTGCTCTGTTACTGTGTATTTTCCAAGTTCATCATTCTTAAGTTCGATTTCCTTGGTGTATTCACCTGTTGTTGAATCATAATCGAAATCCGCAAGCTTATATGTTGTTCCTGTTGTCTCTCCGACCTTTGTTACTACGAATGAAAGTGTTTCCTTATCTGCCTCTACTACAGGGCCGCCGAAGGTCTTCTTGATAACAAGCTTTCCTACCTTATCAGGATACTCGTTATTAAATTCAACTGTTTCGCCCTTCTCGCCTACTGTTACTGTAGCAGTTGCTCCATTCTCAGTATTATTTCCGATCTTATGAGTTACAGTTACTGCCGCACCACTTGACTGGTTATAATTCTGCTCAACTACTGTGTAATCTCCAAGTTCATCATTCTTAAGTTCGATTTCCTTGGTGTATTCACCTGTTGTTGAATCATAATTGAAATCCGCAAGCTTATATGTTGTTCCTGTTGTATCTCCGACCTTTGTTACTACGAATGAAAGTGTTTCCTTATCCGCCTCTACTACAGGGCCGCCGAAGGTCTTCTTGATAACAAGCTTTCCTACCTTATCAGGATACTCGTTATTAAATTCAACTTCCTTTGTATTTCCGTTTGTAATAGTTACAGTAGCTACGTCGGATACAGTCTTTGTTCCGCCGTCAATCTTATAACTTACTTCTACCGCTACACCACTTGCTTCATTATAATTTGTTTCTGTTACTGTATAGTTTCCATCTTCTGTTACAACGATTTCCTTGGTATAAATACCTGTTGAAGCATCGTAGTCGAAATCTGCAAGCTTGTATGTATTGCTGTCACTGCTGCCAACCTTCTGTACTACGAATGCAAGAGTTTTCTTATCTGCTTCCACAACAGGACCACCAAAGGTCTTTGTGATAACGATCTTACCAGGCTTAGTAACTTCTTCGTATTCATCTGAAAGATCGATTGCAGCCGGAGTACCCTTTGTTACTTCAGCAGATCCTTTCTTAACGCTTGACTTAAGAGCATACTCAGATGTATGTCCGTCAAGTTGCTCAGTAACATAATATGTCTTTCCTGCAGGAAGATCTCTTACTGTAAATTCATACTTTTCTACATTTCCTTCTGATGAAACCTTATGCCACATATTAGGGCCATCACCTACATTACTAAATGTAAGGTCAGGTATGCTGTCAACAGGAGTATTCTTGTCATCAGTTATAGTAAAGCTGATTTTCTCAAGCTTATTCAGCGGAGCACCGCTTATTGTCTTACTGATAACAATATCTCCAACAGGTTTTGTATAAGTATTATTTACCTTTACATCCTGAACTGCCTTATTAACAATCTTATGTGTTTCACTTGGATATGTAACACTATTGAATGCATATCCGTCATTCAGTGAATCAACATCCTCTATTACCTGATACTCTGTATCTGCAGGTATGTTTGTAATCTGGATGTACTCGTCTGCTTTGATTTCTGCCTTATATTCTGTCCATCCTAATTTGTCGGATACTGTTGCAGTTGAAGGAGTAACCTTAACACCTGAAAGGTCCTTGCCTGCTGCCGGCTTTAACATAACTGCTACAGTATACTTCTCATCTGCATTGTAAGAAACATCTGTTGTATCGCCTGTTACCTTCTTTGTAACCTTAATATCGCCTACTTCAGCTCTCTTGTTTGTAAATGTAGCATTGATATCTCTAGTACCTGCTGTACCGCTTGCATTCTGTGATGAAACCTCAAATCCGTCAGTACTTTCTTCAACGATTTCATATTCGCTTCCCATAGGAATCTGGAATGAAACATTATCCTTATTTGCAGGAGTGATTGAAACCTTTGCTATACCATCAGTAAATGTAACATCTCCGAATGTACCGTTTACTTTCTCTTTTTTAAGTTTTATAGTGAAGCTGTATGCCTTATCTGCATCACCGGTTTCCTCATTTGCGAGTTTCTTTGTAAGCTTTACATTTGTAAGCTTTCTTTCATTTACAACAACTGCTGAAGATGCAGAAGTACTTGATATAGTTCCTGTAAGTCCTGTACTTTTCGAATCACTGAATGTGTAGTTACTGTCTGCTGCTTCTTCTTCAGTAACCACATAGCCGATTCCTTCAGGAAGACCTGTAGCTGTCTTTGTCTCTCCATTCTGGATATAAAGTGTTGCTTTGCCGTCTTCGAATGTTATGTCACCATAAGTACCGCTTAACGAATATAACTTTCCTTCAGAATCCGTAAGCTTAATATTAATTTTAAATATTTCATTAATTGCCGGAATCTGAGACTCATCAATACTCTTTGAAACCGAAAGGGTTCCTGTCTGTACTTCCTGCTTCTCATCAACCATCTTAATTTCAACTGGATTCTTTGTTCCGTCAAATGCATTGCTGCTTGATGTAATAACACCACCGGATACAGTAATTGTTATAGGGGCTGCTATTGCATATTCAGGCGAAGGAGAGCTTATCTCTTCCAGCTTATATGTTCCGTCAACAAGTCCCTTAACAGTAAGAGGCTTATCGGCTCTTGATACCCATGTAATACTGTCCTTACGCTGAGTAGGACCGTTTGCTGATGAAGTAGCCTTCGGATCAAGCTGAACAAGATCAAGATTTGAACCTGTAAGTTTAAGCTTTGCACCCGCAAGTTCCTTACCATTTTCATCAACCTTATGAATAATGATAGCATTTGGCTCGTTCTTTACAGTGATTGAGCTTACAGTTACAGTATATGTACCGTCTTCATTACTCTTCTTAACAAGCTCAACAGGAATCATTTCACTATCGGTAAGAACGTGGCCATCCGGTGCTGTAATCTCTTTTACAAAGTAATCACGTCCGGCACCGAGATCCTTAAATGTGATCTTACCGTTCTTATCTGTTGTTGCTTCATCTATCTTCTTAAGATTCTCATTTCCGCCACCTGCAGGGCCCTGATACAATTCAAATACCGCACCCTGAAGAGGACTGTTTGTATTGGCGTCAACCTTGATTATCTGAAGGTCTGCATGATTCTTATTTGCCATTCCGCCATATACGAAGTGGAACTCACCATTCTTAGTTCCTACTTCAACCTTGTCAGCAGCAACAACCCATCCGCATGATGAACCACCTGCATAAACCTGAGAATCTTTTTCAGGCATAATAAAGATTGCACCAGTATTGATCATATGCAGTTCCTTAACACCTGTAAGGTTAAGTACTACATGCCTTGTTGCAAGATCTGCTTTTCTGTTCTGCTCATCATCAGGGTTTGTCCAGTTGGTGGTTGTATTATAATATCCACCGCCGTACTCTGTATCTCCGCAGTCAACGCAAATTCTTTCAACCTTAACACCCGGAATATTCTTAAAATTTACTACTACAAGCTGATTCGGCTCTGTCTTAACATTAAAACCATCAGGTGTGGTAAGTGCCTTATAGACCGGATCATCCACACCATCTACTGTAATGTAGATTGTAGAATCAGAACCCATTCCTGTAGTATCTATGAAAACTTTACCGCTTCCATCTGTCGAGTTAACAACATAATTAGCCGGATGTGCTGCCATGTCAGCCGATCTTGACATAACTCCGTCTATAATGCTTTGAACACTCGGAGCTGTTCCCTGACCTTTAACAGCTCTGCCGGACTTATCATCAAGTCTGCTATCATAATCAGGCATGAAAATATCAGCTGAGCTATAGGTCTTAACACCGATATTCAGCTTACTTGTATTATCGCCGAAATTCTCGATTATAAAATTTCCAGGTGCCGATGAAGGCGGATCACCTGCAAGATTTGACTCAAGAACATCAGAATTATTTGATGTAAAATTTACTGCTGCAATATTTGTCTGAGAATGGCCGTTGTGAGCCATATTCTTTCCGACAACACCGTAATAGAGTGCATCACCGAGGACATCCTCATAACTGTAATCATGACTTACCTGGATACTATTGAATGTAATATCAAAATAATCATTTGACGGATCATAATTATATCTGTCCGAACCATATGTAACCGTTGAATTCTTAACTGTACTTCCGTTTCCTATTGTCACACAAGTATTCTGGCTATTATTTATGAAATCATTTAATCTTAAATCATTTCCCTTAGCCCTAACAATCGAAACCTCTATAGATGCCTCATTACCTGTATAGTAATCATTCTCATTTACAGGTCTGTCTTCAGAATAAAACCACTTATCATTTGTAACCTGAATAACCTCTCCGTCTGCAGGTATGCTTGTAAGCTTCTCAAGAAAATATATCGGAGTTCCTGTTGTATGATTAAGCTTAGCTGCAAGATATAAATTTGAATCACTTAAATCAATCCCACTGCCGACATTGTTAATAAGATTAAAATTAAATAACTTATCTTCTGCCTTCTGCAAATTAATTACACCGTTACCGGTTGATTGCATAAATGCAAATCCTTTTACAGTCTGACTGCAACTTGCAAAAATCTGATCATAACCGAGTGTATTAACCTTATTGTCATTCGAAACGTAGTCCTTGAAGATACGTACTACAGGAGTATAACCGCTTATACTTTCTGTAAATTCCGGAGGACAATTATATGGATCATCAAAATCCACATAATACGCTTCCCTCATTGACATATCATAGAATTTATCTACCGATCTATTAATCGTAGAATTTCCCGAAAGGTCACCAAGCTCGCAAATACCGTATGCCTTAGGTTCGTTGTTTGAATCCATCAGGCTTACTACTGCAAAATAATCATCAGATATTTCTCCTGATTCCGGCGTATACGGAGTCACTCCATCCACATTATAGAAATTGATTGTGAAAGGATATGACTCACCTTGTGCCGCATGTACCTTGAGGTTGCTCGGAATAACCGAAAGCACCATGGCAAAAGTCATAAGGAATGCAATAAATCTCCTTATACTAAACCCTTTTCCTCTTTTCTCCATTTTTAAATACTCCCTCTCTCATCGGTTTATAACTGTTTACCTATTTATAATTTATAATTAAATGCAGGCCGAAACTGCATATTATGGAAATAAAATCTTCATAATAGGTTTAATGGCATAGTAGCCCTAGTTTCACGTATACATAATATACAGTTTCAGTATACATAATTCAAACCATTTCTTGTCATTTTCCAAATTTCAGCACATTTTACAATTTCCTTTAGCCATTTATACAAACAATTATCAATTTCTTTGTTTGTTTTGTACAACTCCAAAAATCAAAATTTGATTTATGTCAATTTTCAGTTCGCACTTACAACACATTTAACACCCGTTTATACGCGATTTTTGCCCTTTTAAAACTTTCTTGATAAATATATTTTTATTGTGTTAAAATAATCTGGATTATAGCAATTTGCTGTCGTCTAATTTTGATTTTATCATCATGGAGGATATTAAGATGAGTATTAAAATAGGTATCCTGGGATATGGAAATCTCGGACGCGGAGTGGAACAGGCTGTTCTTCATAACAGCGATATGGAACTTGTTGCTGTTTATTCAAGACGTGACCCTGCATCTGTTAAGACAGTAACGGGCGTAAAGGTCGTATCGACAGAAGTTCTTGATGAAGGAAAGGAAGACATTGATGTCCTTATCATCTGTGGAGGAAGTGCAACAGACCTGCCTCAGATGACTCCGAAGTATGCGGCTATGTATAACGTGATTGACAGTTTCGATACCCACGCAAACATCCCTGTACATTTTGCAAATGTAGACTCTGCTGCAAAAGCATCAGGAAAGGTCGGACTTATCTCCTGTGGATGGGATCCTGGAATGTTTTCACTGAACAGACTCTATGCCGAGTCAGTACTTCCGGGCGGAAAGGCATATACATTCTGGGGCAAAGGAGTAAGCCAGGGCCACAGCGATGCAATCAGAAGAATCGACGGTGTTAAGGATGCACGTCAGTATACAGTACCTGTAGATGCTGCCCTTGAAGCAGTAAGATCGGGTAAGAACCCTGAACTTACAACTCGTGAAAAGCATACACGTCTCTGCTATGTAGTTGCTGAAGATGGTGCAGACAAGGCACGCATCGAAGAAGAGATCAAAACTATGCCAAACTATTTCGCTGATTACGATACAACTGTTAATTTCATTTCCGAGGAAGAAATGAAGCAGAACCACAGCGGTCTTCCACACGGAGGTTCCGTAATCTACAGCGGTTCAACAGGCGACGGCTCTATGAAGCATGTCATCGAATACAAGCTTACTCTTGATTCAAACCCTGAATTTACAGGTTCTGTTCTTACTGCATATGCAAGAGCCGTATATCGTATGAACAAAGATGGTCAGTCAGGTGCAAGAACAGTATTTGATGTAGCTCCTGCCCAGCTTTCACCACTCTCGGGAGATGATATAAGAGCTCATATGCTTTAATCTGAATTTACGAACAATAAATCAAAAAGTCAGTTTACCTGCTGTATGTAAGTAAACTGACTTTTTATTTTCTATGCAACCACAAAATCGCTCTCATCATCCACTATCGGAATCTGGCTGACATCCATATCTTCTATATAGATAAAATGTCCTGAATTAATTTCCGCAAACATCCTCGGAATAAGTTCCTGATCTCCCTGGATTTCCATTTCAACACGTCCGTCATACAGATTCTTTACAAATCCAGTCAGACCGAGTCCACGTGCCGCATGATATGCTCTATATCTGAATCCTACTCCCTGTACAAAACCTGATATATAGTAATGCCTTCTGACTGTCATTTATACTCCCCCATATCATTTAGTTTTTTTGTTTATACACAGATTCTCAAAGCTGATTTCCGGGCTATAACCCCTTCTTCTTCAAATCTGCTACCAATTGAACATAGAATTCTCTGACATCAAAGCCCGGGATATTCTCTCTGTTAAGATCGATCATATCACCGTGAGATATTCCTCTTTTAGACTTCTTGTTTTCCAGAAATGTATAATTCTCTCCGAAATGGAACGACGGTTCTCCGACCAATCCATCATTAGGTCCGTCAAAATGTTTAACAAGCAGATATGACATATTAAGCGGAAATGCGCCGCTCCCTGCTTCCTTCATCCAGGAGCCGACACTCTGGGTATAAACGCCATGTCTTCTGTAATCGAATCCACCTATCTCATTATTCAACCTTCTGCATGCAGATGCCGTAAGATCGGATACCGCTGCAATGAATGACGGATTTTTATCTCCCAGCTTCTTAAGAGCCGAATTATATGCCTTTGCCACCTTATCCTTAAGACCTTCCGGAGCTTTTCCCAAAAGATAATCGGCAAATTCGCATCCTGTGTGCGGAGTATTGATCGTTGTAAGCGATGCCACATGCTTATCCATTCCAAGCTTTGCTATAGCATATTTCGTATCAAGTCCTCCCTTGGAATGAGCTATTACATTTACCTTGTCACATCCTGTCTCTCTGACAATACTCTTTATCCTGTCGGCAAGTTCCTCCGCACTGTCGGCTACAGAAGCTGCTGACTGGTGCTCGCCGTAATATATAGTAGCTCCGTTTCTCTCAAGTTCAGCCGGAACACGTCCCCAGTAATTGAAATTCTGAAAATCTCTGAAGAAAACTCCATGAACCATCAGAATCGGATACTTCGTTCTGCATATCTGCTTATCTGCTCTCTTCTCGTTCAGTTTCTGCTTTTTCTTTTCAAAACTGCACTCTGCACCGGTAACTCCGATAATCTTTGTAAGTACGACGAGATTCACAACAGGAATCCAGCCGCATAAAATGCCAAGTGCTCTGTATTTTACACCGAGCTGTTTTGATGTTATGTAAACCAGCCCTATTCCTATAAAAAATATGATAAGCTCAGCAAAAACAATCAGAAGTATTTTACCCCAATTATCTGCCCACGCCTGCTTAATTCCGTTTTTTACGATAAGCGATATGACCCAGGCAAATGCCGCTACCAGCGCTACCATAAAAAGAATCAGCAGCTTATTGCCAAACCCAAGCTTACTTAGTCTCTTTTTTTCCTTAAAATCCACTTTTAACCCCCTCGTTTTATAACACGTTTATTTATTTTCCAGCCTTCTGATATACAAAATGTTACTGAAGATATAGTTGTCACATTTCTTCACATAGTCTGTATATTCTTTGAAATCTATATAATACTTTCGTCCCCATGAAGAAATCTCAAGAAGCGTCCTCTCTTCATCCTCTACAATTCCGGTGACCGTAACATAATGATCCTTAGTGGTTCCCTTCCTCTTAAGACTGTATTTCAGATTTCCTGACTCAAATTGCCCTTCCTTATCAAGCTTCATCACATAAAGCCCCAGCCTGTCCTTCCTGAAGAAACCCGGACCGATTCCGAGAGTAGCAGGAATATCAGCTGCGAGCATTTCCTTAAGTCGTGTAAGAAGCTTTTTACCGGACATTCCCCATTTTGCCCTGTAAGGCAGCTTCTTTCGTCTGAAGAAACGATTCATTTTTCTCGCAAGTCTCGTACCCGGAATTCCCAGCCAATAGCTCACATGGAAATGTATCCTCTCAAACTGATTTATTCTCTCCCTATATTCTTCCAGAGTCATACATTCATCTGTACACTCTTCTCCTTCAGGATGACCATGAAATCCGTTCAGCTCAGATTGTTTTTCCGTTTTTTCAATATATGCCAGAATATCGACTGCACTGATCAGTCCGCACCCGAATGCCCTGATAATGTTATTCTTCGACCTTTTGGATTCGCTGTCCTTTACAACCCAATCCTGGCTGCCTCCGAAACTGAGAGAACCATCTTCTTCCAATATATTTATGTAGTTGGATTTTAGACCGATTGTGTTCTTCAATCCGCTATTCCTCATTCTGTCATGCCGTTCATAATAAGTTACAGATATAACGACTGCTTATTGAATATCATATTTACTATGTGATATACTTAATCGTCGATTCAAGAGCGACAGATGAATATCCGTCACTCGCTATTATATATATTTTTTGTTTTTTCGGCAATGGAGGAATATTATGATCAATCAGATATCGGTTTTTACCGAAAACCGCAAAGGCGCAATGAAGGACATCACTGAGACTGTTTCAAGCGAAGGAATAGACATCTACAATGTCGTAACTAACGACAGTGCTGAATACGGTATCGCAAGGATGCTGCTCACAGATCCCGAGAAAGGACTTGAGCTTCTTCAGAAGAAGGGATATATGTGCAAGATAGATAAGGTTATCGGTGTACAGATTCCCGATGATGTAGGAAGTCTCACAAAGCTTCTCAAGGATATTGAATCCATCAATATCAACATAGAATATCTCTATGTTTCCTACAGCCGTGACTCCAAGACACCGCTTGCAGTTATGAAGGCTTCAGGATATGCAGAGATTGAAGCATCTCTTGTAAGCAAAGGATATACAATTGTATAGATTTTTCCTAAATAAATCGAGCCGTCACATATGATATGTACCTTAATATCACTTGTAACGGCTCGATTTATTTAATTATTCAATCATTTCTATTTCAACTATATGAAATGTACGATATTTCAAATTCCATGCTACAGCTGATCTCTGATATCCATTATCAGCTTCTCTGTCTTCTCCCATCCGAGGCAAGGATCTGTAATCGATTTACCGTAGATACCCTCACCTATCTTCTGAGCTCCGTCCTCGATATAGCTCTCTATCATAAGTCCCTTTACGATACTCTTTATTTCAGACGAGCTTCTGATTGAATGAAGAACGTCATTTGCTATTCTGATCTGCTCAAGATACTGCTTATTGGAATTCGCATGATTCGTATCTACTATTATTGCAGGATTCTTCAGATTCTGCTTCTGATATTCTTCATAAACAGCCTTCAGATTCTCATAATAATAATTCGGCTTGCTGTGACCGAGATCATCTATATATCCTCTCATAATCGAATGTGCAAGCGGATTTCCCGGTGTTCTGACTTCCCATCCTCTGTAAATGAAATCCTGAGGTGACTGAGCAGCGGTTATAGCATTCATCATAACCGAAACATCTCCACTCGGAGGATTCTTCATTCCGACCGGAATACCGACACCACTGGATACGATTCTGTGTTCCTGATCTTCAACGCTTCTTGCACCTACTGCTATATATGACAGAAGATCAGACAGATATCTGTGATTTCCTGGATATAACATTTCTTCCGCACATGTAAATGAAGTCTCTCTGACTATCCTTGTATGCATCTGTCTTATTGCCACAAGACCTTCAAGCATATCCTCATGGCCTTCCGGATCCGGCTGATGAAGCATTCCCTTATAGCCTGTACCCTTTGTACGCGGCTTGTTTGTATATACTCTCGGAATGATAAATATCTTATCCTTAACCTTTTCGTATACATCTGCCAGACGATGCATGTAATCTACTACTGCTTCTTCGTTATCCGCAGAACACGGACCTATTATCAGAAGAAACTTATCATTCTTTCCGGAAAAGATATCTGCGATTTCCGCATCTCTTTCTTCCTTAATTTTCTTTATCTCTTCTGTGACCGGAAACTCTTCCTTTAACTCCTGTGGTGTAGGCAGCTTCCTCACAAATTCCATTTGCATTTCCATTTGTATTTCCTCTTTTCTCGCATAGCATTTTTGTACGTTATGCAGTTTATCACACTAAAGTGATAAAGTAAAGCAATATTTTAAATATTTTCATCAATAAGCTTTAATTCATCAATACTGAACTCGTAATCTTTTCCGCAGAAATCGCAATGAAGATTAACAGGTTCTCCATCGACTATCATTGATTGAAGTTCTTTATGACCCAGACTTATAAGAGCCTTTGTAACTCTCTTACGATCACAATTACATTTATATTGAATCGGTCTTTTATCCTCAATAACTATGTCTTTGAGAAGACGCTCCATTATCACCTCAGGGATTTCTCCGTCATTCAGATAGTCTGTTACGGATTTAAACTTACTGAGCGCATCCTCTATAGCGGATATAGTTTCCTCTGATGCGAATGGAAGCAGCTGGATTATAAAGCCTCCCGCATGTTTTACAGACCAATCCTTTTCTACCAGAACACCGAGTCCGATAACCGTCGGTATCTGCTCGCTGTTGGCAAAATAATACGTCAGATCCTCAGCTATCTCTCCCGATACAATCTGCGTCTGACCAACATAAGGATCCTTAAGACCGGTGTCTCTTATAACTGACAGAGTTCCGTGACCGATTGCTCTTCCTACATCCATATGATTATCCGATTCACGCACCGGAAGCTCAACATGAGGATTTGAAATGATTCCTTTAACGTTAGACTTTGAGTCTGCGGTAACCGTAACTGATTTTGCCGGTCCGTCACCGTTAAATCTGATAGTAAGAAGATCCGAATCATTCTTCAGCATCGCTCCCATCATTGCACCGGCTGTGAGCGTTCTTCCGAGTGCAGCAGTACAGACCGGTGTCGTATCATGAATCTTCCTGGCATCCTCAACTATCTTACTCGAATACGCCGCAAAGAATCTTACTTCGTTATTAAATGCCATTCCCTGAACTAAATAATCTTCCACTGTATATTAACTCCTTTATATTTTTACACAATAATCCCAACATACCGGGCTATTATTCATTTTCATTTCAGATATCTGCCACAGGTACATGCCCTTTGGTTTTATCATTCCCAGTTTCTTACCGCATCATTATAATACTGTATCATAACAGGCTTGGTAAGCTGATTTATTTCAATATCATTCATATCGGCAGGCTTTTCATCCTTTCCGAAGATAAAGAGTGAAGCGATATTCTCATTTGAGAGAAACCTGGTCTCTATATTTTCATCCAGTTTAATCCTGCTTATATCAATTTTCCCTTGAACCGGAGCATACTCCGAATCAACTTTATTCTCAGATGAATCCGCTACCGTCATGACCTCTTCTTCAGATGACGCACCTTCATCAACCAGATAATCATTATCACTCTTCACCGCCAGATTAAATCCCCAATCGCCAAAGGCGGGAACCTGAAGATGATACGGTGCCACCGTAAATCCTTCACTCTCGAGCGTCTTAGTCACACACCAGAAGGATTTTGTTGCATAATACGGACTGGTTGACTGAACATTAATAACACCACCCGGGTTAAGAACCTGTCCGCACAGACGATAGAATACATTTGAATAAAGCTTTGCAAGAGCTTCGTTATTCGGATCCGGAAGGTCAACTATGACAACATCATACTTCTTATCGCATTTTTCCAGATATTCATAAGCATCCATATTGATGATGGTCACCCTGTCAGAACTGAGTGCATGTTCATTCAATTCCGATATGACCTTATCTTCACTGCAGATTCTTGTCATCTCACTGTCAAGATCGATCAGCGTAATGTTGGTATCCGGATATTTAAGCAGCTCTCTTGCTGCCATTCCGTCACCTCCGCCGAGTATAAGAATATCCGAACGACCGGATGCCACGCTCATTGGGACATGAACAAGCGCTTCATGGTATCTGTATTCATCCATGGAAGAAAACTGTACATTTCCGTCGATATACAGCCTGATATCGTCCTTATGACGCGTTACAACGATTTTCTGATAAGTTGTCTGTTCAGACATTATCACATTGTCTCTATAAAGTCCCTGTTCTATGATATTTCCTATATTCTCAGAAACAAACATTCCCAGAAGCATAAGAACAAGCAGAAGTATCGTAGTCAGCTTGTAATAACGCGATCCTCTGATCCTGTCCTGATACTTGAACACTATAAGCGTCGCACATATAAGGTTAAAGCTACCTGCCATGAAAGCCGTCGCAAAGAAACCGAGCTTCGGCATCAGAATAAGCGGAAATGCTACCGAGCCGATCAGTCCACCTATATAATCAAAACTGAAGAGATTTGAGAGTGTGAGTCTCAGATTCTTCTTGTCCATTTCTATTATCCGAGTCAGGATCGGTATTTCAGCACCGACCAGCGTTCCGATCAGGATGATCTCTACATACATCACAAGTTCATAGGATTCAAGATAGAGATTAGCCAAAAAAAGAAGAAGTGAGCTAAGTCCGCCTAAAACGCCCACTCCGATCTCAATATTAGTGAACCAGTTGAAAAGATCCTTCTTTATGTATTTAGAGAGATAGGAACCGACTCCCATCGCAAACATATATAATCCGATGGTTATTGAATAATGCAGGGTGCTGTCCCCTACAAGATACGAGCTTACCGCACTGATTATCAGCTCATATACCATAGAGCATCCGGAGATGATCAGCGTGGTAAGCATCAGAAGTCTGTAATTTTTCATAAATGGAAATTTCCTCTGTTTTATGCGATAACTCCGCTTATAACAAGACCAAGTCCTACAAACATACCGAATACCATGATGCCGGCAGCTGCATTTCCTTCGCCGACTTCTTTGTTAAGATCATATCTTCTGTTTATAATCTTAAGAAGAAGATAACCGATCATAAGGAATATTGCTCCGATAGCATAATAGAATACAGTGCTGAGCAGTCCTGCTGCAAGGTTGTTCTCGATTGCATCAATAACTTCGCCCGGTGATGAAATTGCTGCTTTGATTATAAATCCGACAGCAATATACACTCCCGCCGAAATCCATCCGATTGCCTTATTACCTTTCTTGATCTCTTCCGGAAAAGAACAAGGAATAACGAGATCTACAAGGAAGCTTCCGAGAAGCATGAGTGCTATTCCGACCACTGAGTATATTGAAATGTTGATCAATTCATGAAGTACAAATTCCATTATCTTATTCTCCTTACTATATGCTGATTTTTGCCGTATCCACCTGAAAAATCTATAATTTACTTTCCGCTGCTGAGACCTCCACCCGAAGAATTTCTCGATGCGGCACTTGTCTGTCTTACACTGTTTGAATACGTATTCAGGCTGTTATTTGAGTCATAGGCTATCCCCGTATCCGAATATCCTTCATAGGATGATGATGATCTCGAGTATGTACTCGAATCACTTCCGTATCCCGTAGAATGATAGAACCTTCTGTAATATCTATGTGTTGATCTTCTTGAATGATACGGTTCTTTATCGGATGTATATGCATACTTTCTATTAGAAACCTGCACATATATCTTATCATCCTCGCCTCGATATATGATGCAATATTCTTTCTTTGTAAGAATAGCTATCGAATTATCGCCATCCTCCGTATTCTGTTGAACAGATTCCGTATTTCCTTCAACGCCGGATATTATATCCTCGGCACAAGCCTTTAACTGATAATCTTCATCGGGACTTGAAACAATTGATGCACTCTCTTTATACAAATATACATTTGCTTTCTGCTTTTCATTTCCGGTTATAGATGTAACATATTCATATTTGATGTTGTTTTTAACATAATTTTCTATCTTCTTTTTTCCTGCAAAAAGTGCCGGAACAGCCTCTGCCAAAAGACCGATTAAAAAAATCATGCAGACCAGGATACCTGTTATTATATTACCGATATTTCCTTTAACCCTCTGCATCGTCTGGCTCTCGCCATCCTTACCGAATTCCCAAGGATCCAGATAATAACCTCTGGAATACTCTGTACCATCATCCCAATCTTCAACAGATACTATTTTTTCTTCTTCATTATCTTCGTATTCTTCAAATCTTGCGGTATCTCCGACCACAACATCTCCAACATCTCCGGAGATAGCTATGACCTGTTCAATGCCGCTGTCGACCTGATGATAACCCATTGCACCCGTCAACGAAACCGCTGTTGGATCAACTCTGGAAATCGAATACTCATTATAGAATTCATCCACAGAGAGCCAACGTTCCTCATTCGAATATTGAACCGACTTCAGGCGGTATTCATCCCAAGTCTTGTTGTCGGCTTTATTTCTGAATGTTATTTTTCCAAGTATTGTATAATAATCTCCATCGGCCTTAATCTGATCGCCGACGAAATATTCTCGTTTTCCCATCTGCCCACTAACCTTCCTTATCCGGTCTTTCGCCTATAACGCGTTCAACCTGCCGCACCTTTATATCCGATGCTCTGAATTCTCGTTTTAACAGCTCGGATATTCTCTCTGTAACCTCTTCTCCGCAGGAAAATACATCCACTGCCGCATAGCCGTATTCGGGCCAGGTATGCACAGAAAAATGCGAAGTCGTTATAACAGCAAAGTAAGTGATTCCGATCGGTTCAAATGTATGAATACATTCCTCAACTATCTCTGCTCCGATATCCGAAACCACACGCCTTGCGATTTCTTTGATATCTTTCTCGCTATTTAATATTGTCACATCGCAGCCATACAGATCTGCAAAAAGCTGACTTGCCATTATCGAATCACCCTGTTTAATCTAATATATTCTTCTTGGATTCAACCAATACTTTGATTATTTTACTTTATATTGCATTCACATGCAACAATCACTTATATTATCACCATTATCCGGCAATCCATCCGGACAAAACAAAATCCCTCGGATTCGCTTCTATCCGAGGGATTTGTATTTAGTGTTATTTGACATTGTGGGAGAGCACAATTATGTCATTCAACTCACACTAGTAGCATATTAATAAATTCATATTGTTGTCAATATCCGTTATGTGAACGACACATTTTTTGTGTGAACGACATACTTTTTCGGTTTTCCAGTTCTCTTAGTAATGCTTCTTAACTATATCCCAAAATTCTTTTTTTCCGGCGATTGTTCCTGTTTTATTGCTTATAATATAATACTGAATCCTCTTTCCTTTCATTGAGCCTACCTGAACTATATTGTTAGAATTTATGAGATCTGATTTATCATCAATTCTCGGATGTTTCTTGGTCCAGCTTCCATCGAAATAAAAAAGCGGAGTCGAGTCTTTAGTCTCCATATACATGAAATAGCATACTGTAAACTTATCATGCTTTGTTGCACCTGTTGAATCTGAAATATTACTTCCTACTGCAAACATTATAATATATGGATCCTTTGCCCCATTTGTTTTATTATCCTTCAGATCAGCAAGTTCCAGTATTCTTCTCGCACTATTCGTATCTGTTGCATTCACATCACCGTTTGGGGTATTTGCATTCTGATTACTTTTTGACTCTATTATAAGATTTTCCGGTTTAAATCCCGGTTTAAGTGTATTTCCTTTTTTTGCATATTGTTCCGAAAGCTCTGCCTGAACTGCATTAAGACAATTCTTTGCATTGATCAATTCCTGTTTTTCTCTGGCACGATCAATAAATCCCAGCAATGCAGGGACAAGGATTGCCGCCAAAATAGCGAGTATTACGAGAACTACAATCAATTCTACTAATGTAAAACCATGATTACGTCTTTTCATACATATCACCCTTCTTGATTCATTGTAACGGAAGTCATTACCAAAGGGCATAGCCCCACATGGCATTTCCGTCTTATTTATTATACTATATATAACGGCATTATTGTCAATGCAATTAACAAATACTACATATTTAATCTCTTTGAGAACTGCGCGAGCGTTAAAAAAACAGTCCGGTGGACTGTTTTTAGCGAGACGCCTTCAAGCTTAATGAGCTAAAGTATTGTTGCGAATCCAAGCTATAACTAACTCTTTGAGAACTGTGGAAGGCGTAAGAAAACGTCACCCTACTATATCTTTGAAAACTGCGCGAGCGTTAAAAAAACAGTCCGGTGGACTGTTTTTAGCGAGACGCCTTCAAGCTATGCTTGAAGGGACCTCAGGAACTGAGGTCGTCAGAACAAAAAAGACTTCCCGATACACAATCGGGAAGTCCATTGAACCCCTGAAATGGGGAAGTCTTTTTGTTCTGACTATCTCTTTGAGAACTGTGGAGCACGACGTGCACCCTTGAGACCGTACTTCTTTCTCTCCTTCATACGAGGATCACGAGTAATGAAGCCTGCCTTCTTGAGGAGTGGTCTGTAATCCTCACCTGCTTCGCAAAGTGCTCTTGAAATACCATGACGGATAGCACCTGCCTGGCCTGTGAAACCACCACCGTATACGTTTACGTATACATCGAACTTGCCTTCTGTACCTGTTACAGCGAATGGCTGACGAACGATAACCTTAAGTGTCTCAAGTCCGAAATAATCTTCAACATCCTTCTTGTTTACTGTAATCTTACCGCTACCCGGTGTTACATAAACACGAGCTACTGAACTCTTTCTTCTTCCTGTTCCATAAAATCTAGAAGCTTTAGCCATTATAGATTACCCTCCATTCCTTAAAATTTAATCTCGAGCGCTTCAGGCTGCTGTGCCTGCTGCTTATGCTCAGGTCCTGCATATACGAAAAGCTTCTTGTACATCTGACGTCCAAGAGGTCCCTTCGGGAGCATTCCCTTTACTGCATGCTCGATAACGAATACAGGGTTCTTCTGAAGTGCTTCCTTAAGATTGATGCTCTTAAGTCCACCAACATAATCAGAATGTCTGTAGTAGATCTTATCGTTAAGCTTGTTTCCTGATACCTTAATCTTCTCAGCGTTGATTACGATTACGTAATCACCTGTGTCAATGTGAGGTGTATAAGTTGGCTTATTCTTTCCTCTTAACACCTTAGCTACCTCTGATGCAAGACGACCAAGTGTCTGTCCTTCAGCATCAACAACATACCATTTTCTTTCAATGGTTGATGCGCTTGGCATATAGCTCTTCATCTTTTGTTCCTCCTTTTTCTTTAGACAGCCTCGCGACTATCCGATTCGTCTGCCGTCCGGTGATGAAATCCGATCGACAGAGTAGCTTACTCAGGTGTTTTCACACCGTTTTCGGCTCCATAGTTTAACGTCACACAGATTTGTATTCTACCCCATCCTAGATCACTTGTCAACGTTTTTCTTCGCATTTATAGGCTTTTTTCTTGCATTAAAGGCCTATTATATATTTAAAGAACTGGTTCCTTAAATATGATTCCTTTAAGAACGAGCCCCTTTGCCGGTGCAGTCGGTCCCGCCGTTTC
>Ga0256404_1001364_pt1 | contig 59646 bp, 81 predicted proteins | sample RumenRJG_01DNA_FD_185990 | JGI IMG/M metagenome (GOLD analysis project Ga0256404, IMG submission 185990) | Bovine rumen microbial communities from Lethbridge, Alberta, Canada - RJG_01 | ecosystem: Host-associated > Mammals > Digestive system > Stomach > Rumen | place: Canada: Alberta | collected...
CCTTAAAAATTCTCCGGGGGTTATATTTTAAGGGTACTTTTGAGGGCTTAGGTTTATATTTTTCGGCAATCCACCAATTAACCTCCTTTTCGTTGTTGATCTGCACCTACCCGCTGCTAGAAGTAACCAGAAACTATAGCCTAAGCCTTCACAAGTGCCCTTAATCTCCCCCTAACCCATTCAGATCCAACCATAACCCTAGAAGATATTCGCAGAAGTGCAACCAATCTGGGACTCCTTTCTCGCCTTCCGCGCTTTTTTCGCCCCAAATCGGTCACTTCCGTTCAAACCGAGTGGTTGGCTGCACTTCTACGAATGTCTTTTAGGCAGATATTTGGAAAGGAGAGCATATGAAGAAGTCTAAACAGCCAGTCCTTCCCAATACCGAGTCGTATCCAAAGGCGCGCACACCTGAGGCAAGAGATAATCAGCTAATTGCCTTGTCATACGATCTTGTGGAGGCAAGGCTACGAGAAGGAACTGCAACTTCTCAGGAAACTACATTCTTTCTTAAGCTTGCTGCAGAACGGGAAGAGGCAAAACTTAAGAGAGAGATTATGGAGGAGCAGAGAAAGCTTTACCAAGCTAAGACCGAATCGCTGCAGTCTGCTAAACGCATCGAAGAGCTATATTCTAATGCAATGAAAGTATTCCAGTCTTACAAGAGCTCTGCCAACGATCATGTCTAAGTCCTATAGCGAATGCATCAAGTTCCACACCATCGAAGAGCGTTACCGATATTTGCAGTTAGGCGGCGGCGTAGCTGTAGCTACATTCGGTGGGCATCGAGAACTAAATCAGGCACTCTACAAGGATCCTACCTGGCGAAAGATTCGTAGAGCAGTTATCCTTCGCGATGATGGCTGCGATTTGGCAGTACCAGGGTATGAGATCCCATCAGGTTCATCTGGATTCATTCATCACATCAACCCCATAACAATAGATGACATTCGAAACCGGGATCCAAAGGTCTTTGATATGGAAAACTTAATACTATGCTCATTTAACACGCACCAGGCTATCCACTATGGATCTGAAGCTCTTTTGCCAAAGAATCCAACAGAGAGGCGGCCTGGCGACACTTGTCCATGGAGGTGAGGGATGCATTATTACGGAACTATTATTGGCGGCGAGTCCCTTGCTCATCATGGGGTCATTGGTATGCGATGGGGGATTCGCCATGATCGAAGGGTAAAATCATCAAAGCGGGGGTATAAAGCTAAACGCAAGGCTTTGAAACGCAATAAATCAATTAGTAAGAAACAGCGCCGGTATCGAGTCAAACAGGCTAAGGGGAAATGGATGAATGAGAGGGAGAAAGCAGCTAATCGCCTGTATCCTTTGAATTCAAAAGGGCTGAACCGAAAGCTGGCTAGAGATACCTCAGCAAATACGTTGGCTAAGGCTGCAATATTTGGGGATCAAGGCACTGTTGCTTATGATTCTCAGCGTGGTCGGGGCAGGCCTAGAATTGTAGCTGCTACAGCCGGCGCAGCAACTAGAGCCGCTGTACATGTACCAGTCGTCGGCAAGGGAGTAACTGGTGCGTCATATGCTTACTACTTTGCTAATAGGCGTGCGCGGAAGAAAGGTTAGGAGGTGATTTCCAATGGACGATAGTATTCTTGACACAATAAAGAAACTTCTTGGACTCGATCCGAGCTATACGGCATTCGACCAGGATATCATCATCCACATTAATTCTTACTTGCGAGTCCTGAACCAGATCGGCGTGGGTAAACGCGGATTTACGATCAGGGATCGGTATCCGGTATGGGGACAGTTCCTCGACGGCAATACTGTGCCCCTCGACGAAGTAATTACGTGGGTCTACTTGAGAGTAAAAATGGTCTTCGACCCGCCGTCAAGTTCTCTTGTGTCCGAGGCAATTAAGACCAACATTGACGAACTGACTTGGCGATTAAATGTAGAGGTGGATCCGGAGTGTACGTTTACCTAAATCTCAATCCTGGTAATCGAATTGTCGGCGATTGTACTATCCGAGCTATAGCCCTTGCGATGGGTGAAGACTGGGAAAGCATACATGCCGACCTGTCTATGGTATCGCACTATTTGTACGATATGCCTTCCTCCAACGCTGTTTGGAATGAGTATCTACTGTTGAACGGATTCACGAGGCACGTTATTCCAAACACATGCCCCGCTTGCTACACAGTGCGGCAGTTTACCAGAGACTATCCCGTTGGGACCTACATTCTGGCTACTGGATCGCACGTTGTGACGGTGATTGATGGGAACTATTACGACACTTGGGATTCAGGTAGCGAGGTTCCTATCTATTACTGGAGAAAGGAGATCTAAGCAATGCCATATAGCACAAGTCCTTATTACCCGTCTGCGACTGGCGGAATAAACTTTGCGCCAAGCAATTATCAAGCGGTGGTTCCGGTAATGCAGCAACCCCAACAACCTCAACAACAGCCACAGCAGCAGAGCGGTTTGCTGACTATTATGGTTTCGTCTGAGGAAGAAATGCTGAACTATCCAGTAGCAGCAGGAGTCACCGTTCTCCTGATTAGCTTTAATCTTGGAAAGTTCTGGCTCAAATCCACAAACACCAATGGAGTTCCGCAGGTTCCTCGTGCATTCGACTTCACAGAGAAAGTTGCGGCGCAGGTTGCTCCACAAACGCAGACAACTGGGGTCTCGCGAGAGGAGTTTAACCAGCTATCAGAGCAGGTAAAGAAGCTCATTGAAGAACTCGGAGGTACGAAATGATCAACGGAAATTTCATTGAATTTATGCGGACGATCGGAGTAATGCGACAGAACCCGCAGCAGGCGGTCATGGGTTTGATGCAGCAGGGATTGAACTCTGGGAGAATCAATCAGCAGCAGTATAACGTAATTGCCACTTCGCTTCAAAATGGAGCAAATCCTAACCAATTGATCCAGCAGCTGCTTAACACTGGTACTGTTACGCAGCAGGATTACGAGGTGGCTAGGCAGGACGCATCAATGTTTAACAGGTAATACGAGTTTCACTCGACATACACGTAACTTGTCAGCATCTGGGAAACATCTAATGGAGGGTAGCATTATGTCTTTGGTAGACGGAAATGGTCTGTCAGCAGCTGATGTCGCAGCAGTAACCGGGAATAACGGTAATGGCTTTGGATTCGGAGGTGATGGAGCTTGGCTGATCCTGATTCTTCTTCTCTTTGCGGCGTTTAATGGAAACAACGGATGGGGCGGAAATAATGGCGGTCCTGGCGTATTCTATCCGGGAGTGCAGCAGGGATTCGATCAGCAGGCTGTTATGGGTGGTATCGGTGCGATCCAGAACACTCTGGCAACCGCAGCAGTTGGCCAGTGTAATCAGACAACCACGCTTCTGAATACACTTTCCGGTATGGCGAATCAGAACTGCTCAGACAAGTTTGATACGATTAGTACGCTTAACAATGGGCACAACGCTATCCTTCAGCAGATGGGTGCTTATGAGATGGCTCGCCAGCAGTGTTGCTGCGAAAACAAACAGTTGATCGCTGATCTCAAATACACGATGGCACAGGAAGGCGCAAATACCAGATCCGCTGTCCAGCAGACAGGCCAGATGGTAATGGACAAGCTTTGCCAGCAGGAGATCGATGCCCTGAAGACCCAGGTAAGCAACCTGCAGACGCAGCTCAACATGGCGAATCTTGCCGCGTCTCAGACGGGGCAGACTGCGCAGCTGATGGCTGACAATACAGCGCAGACCATGTATCTGCGTCAGGTGCTTAACCCGACGCCGATTCCGGCTTACATCGTCCAGGCGCCGAACACCCCGGTTGCTCCTACATCTGGAACCTGAGGAGGTGATCTGAATGGAGAGAGACATCATGAACGTTCTTGAGAACCTCGAAGAGAGCGTTACTCGAGAGCTTCGTACACTTAACCAGAAGCCCACACTTTCTCCCACTGAGATCAAGGCGGCAACTGATGCGATGTGCCTGCTTCTGAAGATTAAGATGTATCGAGAGGGCGGCAGCGAACTTGATATGGATGGAAACTCCTTCCGAACTTGGGGAGGATCCAATGGATGGAATTCCATGAATAGGTCGCCTGTAACAGGCCGGTATGTATCGCGCGACATGGGCTACAGCTCACATAGCATCAATGACAAGATGATCGCTAAGCTTGAGACGGCCTATGACGATGCGCAGTCACAGTATGAGCGTGAAGAGATCCGCAAGGAAATCGATCGGCTCAGAAATAGAAGCAACTAATAGGACTCGGAGAGGGGTAGCAGCGATGCTGCCTCTCTCTTTTTATGGAGGTACATATGAATCCTGAGACGCAGATGTTAATTACAGCAATTGTATCTGCGGTAACCTCTTCTGGGGTCATGTCACTGATTATCTACCTTCTTCAGAGGCACGATAAGAAGAAAGAGCTAGAAGCCGCAAACACATCTGCGCAGAGCAGGATGCTGATCGGCTTAGGCCATGACCGCTTAATCTATCTGACAGATAGATTTGTTCGAAGAGGATCTATCACGCTTAAAGAGAAGCGCAATCTCGAATTCCTCTATAGCCCATATAGAGACATGGGCGGAAATGGAGATTGCAAGATCGGCTATGAAGCATGTCAGCAGCTGCCAGTGGTATCCGAAGAAACTGCTGAGGCTGCAGATATAGAAATTAAAAGAAAGGAGTTCCTGTATGAAGCTGAGTAACAAGACTTATGACATTCTTAAATGGATTGCTCAGATTCTTCTGCCGGCAGTAGGCACTCTCTACTTCGCTCTGTCGAAGATCTGGGGTTTGCCCTTTGCTACGGAAGTGGTGGGCACGATCGCTGCAGTCGATACGTTCCTTGGTGCATTGCTGGGAATTAGTTCGGCAAACTACAAGAAGCTTGAAGACGCAGAGGTGAATTGAGCCTCTTAGTTCTTAGGAGGTGAGATTCAAATGGATGAACTGTGGGGCACCTATGCTGATATGGAATATCTAGAGCATCATGGTGTCATAGGAATGAAATGGGGAGTTCGTCGGTACCAGAACAAAGACGGGTCCCTGACCGCCAAAGGGCGGAAACATAGGAAGGCTGGCAGTGGAAGCGGCACGGCAGATTCAATTCGTGCTGTCGGAAAGAAAGCGAAAGCCAGTATTGTCAAAGCTAAGAAGAACCTTAGCAAGACAGCAGCAAAACTTAAGAAGAAGCACGAAAAGAAAGTTGAAGTCCGTTCCGAAGAAGAGAAGAATCGCGCTATTAAGACCGGCGACTTTAAGACTCTTAGTAAGTACATGGACGAGCTTACTATCGACCAGCTGAGAGAGGCCGATGCTCGTTTGTCACTACAGAGAAACATGAGTAGCAATTACGGGCAGCTGCATCCTGCCAAGAAGTCCTTTATGCGGAAGGTCGCTGATACTGCCGACACGATCGGCGATGTGGTCAATGGCGTACAGAAGATCCGAAAAGGACTTGGCATGGACAGGGAGTCCAAGCTTAGGCTTTCCAAGCTGGCTGCCGAGCTGAAGAAGACCCAGAGGCAGGCTGATGCGCTGAGGCCCTAAGGACGAAGCGTATGACTTCTTCAAAGGTAAGCAGGACCAGCGGCGGTACGAAGACACACTAGCCGGTATCGGAAACCGGTATGCAAATGAGCGAGCGACGAGTACACGTCGTGATACCGATAGAGGCGGATGGATCAACGAAGGACGGTCTAGCATGACTGGTGTCGGTCGTGTCAGCAGAGATAGTAGTGTTGACGACGCTTGGGATTACTGGGCAGAGCAGCAACGAAAGAAGAGATCCGGGTAAAGGAGTCTACTTAGATGCTATCAAACACAGCAACACCGATTTATTACGGCCAGTTTCGTGAGAAGGTTTTGCGCGGGGAAATTCCAGTCTGCCAGGAAATCTCAATGGAGATGAATCGAATCGACGATCTCATCGCAAATCCAGGGATCTACTACGATGACGAAGCTGTAGAAGGCTGGATCCGATTCTGTGAGAACGAGCTTACGCTGACTGATGGCTCACCGTTTGTGATGCTTGATTCGTTCAAGTTATGGGGTGAGCAGGTCTTTGGCTGGTATTACTACGTCGAACGTAGTGTATACGAACCGTTTGAGAATCGCCGTGGCGGGCATTATGTAAATCGGCGAGTGCTGAAGCGTCTAACTACCAAACAGTACTTGATCGTAGCAAGAGGCGCCGCCAAGTCCATGTATGATGCGGCGATTCAGGGATATTTTCTCACCGTCGATTCGAGTACTACGCACCAAATCACTACCGCCCCAACAATGAGGCAGGCCGATGAAGTAATGTCGCCATTACGAACGGCAATTGCTAGATCCCTTGGCGCATTCTTTAAGTTCCTCACCGAGGGTTCGATTAATAACACAACCGGCTCAAAAGCTAATCGTGTGAAACTGGCTTCGACAAAGAAGGGAATTGAGAACTTCTTAACCGGGTCACTCCTGGAGATTCGCCCCATGTCTACTGACAAACTGCAGGGACTTAGGTCGAGAATCAACACCGTTGACGAGTGGCTTTCGGGGGACGTTCGAGAAGACGTCATCGGCGCGATTGAGCAGGGTGCTTCGAAGAATGACGACTACTTAATCATTGCTACTAGCTCTGAGGGTACGGTTCGTAATTCTGTCGGAGACACCATTAAGATGGAGCTTCTAGACATCCTCAAAGGGAAGTATATCAACCCGCATGTTTCAATCTTTTACTATCGCCTGGACGATATAAAGGAAGTAAACGATCCGTCAACATGGATCAAAGCAAATCCAAACCTTGGCAAGACGGTGTCTTATGAAGTTTATCAGCTTGACGTAGACCGAGCTGAAAACGCCCCTGCCACTAGGAACGATATTTTAGCAAAAAGGTTTGGAATACCTATGGAAGGATACACGTACTTCTTCACATATGAAGAAACTCTCCCGCACAAGAAGAGAGAGTATTGGCAGATGCCCTGCTCTATGGGATGTGACCTTTCCCAGGGCGACGACTTCTGTGCATTTACCTTCCTGTTCCCGCTCGGCAGTGATTACTTCGGTGTTAAGACACGAAGCTATATTTCAGAGAGAACTCTGATGAGATTGCCACCGGCAATGCGTCTAAAGTATGACGAATTCCTAGAAGAAGGAAGCCTTATTGTTATGCCGGGCACGACTCTCGATATGCAGCAAGTCTACGAGAATTTAGATGCGTACATAAATGGTACGGCATCCTACGACGTAAGATGCGTCGGATACGACCCATACAATGCTCGAGAGTTCATAGAGAAATGGTGCAGTGAGAATGGACAGTTTGGGGTCGAGAAAGTTATACAGGGCGCTAAAACAGAAAGTGTACCTTTGGGTGAACTTAAAGCTTTGAGCGAAGATAGGAAGCTTTTGTTCGATGAAGAACTGATGACGTTCACTATGGGAAACTGCATCACAATAGAAGATACAAATGGCAATCGTAAGCTTTTGAAAAAGCATTACGAGCAGAAGATTGATAACGTAGCCGCGCTTATGGACGCATGGGTCGCGTATAAGCTGAATAAGGATGCGTTTGAGTAAGGAGAGTTGACATGAGTGGATATTATATAAGACGCCAGGGTGACGACAGCGATTACCTTGAGCACAGTCTTTTCGGTAATGTTAGGAGTCAGGCACACAAGTATTTGGCGAAGCTTCCTACTCCCGGTGGCGGGTTTAGGTATATTTATAACCAGGCGGAACTTCTGGCGGCAAGAGCAGGCAAAGCGGTCTCTAACGTGAAGCGAGCAGCCGACAATGCTATCGGCTTTGGTGCAAGGAAGCGGTGGCAGAACATTCACAACCGTGGCGAGGCATATCAGCGAAAGCATGGCGGAAATCAGCCACGTAGGAGCACCCAGATGCAGGAAACTAAAGCGCATCAAAGGTATAACAAGACCCTTCTTGGCAGAGCTGAGAGAGCTCTCAATTCCGCTAGGAACGCGGTTGGCAGTGCCGGCAACGCGGCTAGAAACGCAATTGGAAATGCCGTTGGCGAAGCCCGTAGGCGTGGCGAAGGCGTAGTCGGATCGATCAAGAAAGGTGCTTATGCTGTTGGCGGCCAGGTAGCAAAAGCAACCGGTTTGGAAGCTCGCGGCCGAATGAATCGACTGGGAGCTCAGCGACAGAGAATGCTGAAGGGCAGCGGTAAAGGCCTTCATGGGGTGAATAAGGCGTACAACGCTGCAAAGAGCAGCTACGACAAGTCGATTCTTGGTAGAGCTGAGAATGCATTCAATTCTGCTAGAAATGCCGTTGGCGGAGCTGCTGGAAACGCAGCCAACACTGTCCGTAAGACAGCTGGAAATGCTGCTAACGCTGCTCGTAAAGCTGCTGGAAATGCCGCAAATCGTGCTGCCGAAGCAAGTGGACTGAATGCTAGAAATGCTTACAAGAATGCGTATAGCGACTATCGGGATTCTGTAGACCAGTCCAAGAAAGGCGGCTACAAGTACACCGGTGCGATGAATAGACGCTGGGGGAAAGTTGAAAATAAGAGAAATGCCTATCACAAAACGCCGATCGGCCGGGTCGAGAGAGTCTATGATGCAGCCAGCGAACGTATAGGGGAAGCGCTTCCGGAGCTTCCTTGGAAGAAAAAGAAAAAGAAAGCTTGACGCTGCTTAAAGGAGGTGACCCCAGATGAGCAAGATCACGTGGGACGACATGTCCGAACGCTTTTACGAAACCGGTACTGATCATGGCGTCCTGTACAAATGGTCTGGCGATGAGTTTATAGATGGGGTCGCGTGGAATGGGCTTACCGGAGTGGACTCTGATAGTGAAGGCTATGACATAACAGAGCTATATTCTGGCGATGTCAAACGAAACATTCTTGCTACAAACGAAGTGATGTCTGGCGCATTAACGGCATTCACATATCCGGATGAGTTTGAACCGATGATCGGATCTGTGGAAGCGGCGCCAGGCTTGCTAGTACAGAATCAGCGAAACCGCCCACGGTTTGGAGTCTGCTATAGAACCTTAATTGGCAACGGACTGAGTAATCAGATCGGATATAAGCTCCATCTGATATACAACGCCTATGTTAAGGGTGTATCGACGTCTCGTACTACGATTTCCGATTCGACTGAAGCAGTTGAGTTCTCGTGGGATATTGGGTGCATTCCTTTGCTATCAGATGACTATGACCCTTATTGTGCTATTGTAGTTGACTCTCGTAAATTCAATGACGAATTCATGAAGCAACTGCAGGACATATTATACGGGACTGATGACACATTGCCTCGCATGCCCACATTGGATGAACTAATGGACATATTTTATGCAACGGAGCCTGTACCAGAAGAGTGGAATGGTTACCCATATGAGACACTACTTCCTTCGCAGGATCTTTATCCCAAGAGCAATTAAATGAAAGGAGTGTATCTATGGCGTTAACTTACGAGCGTGTTGAATGGATGGACGCACCGGATTTGTCCACTCCTCTTAGTGCAGAGAACCTGAACCGGATGGACATAGCGATTGCCAAGATCATTGCCTACCTGAACGACCCGGATTCAGGAGGAGAGAAGATTCATTCTCATGTAGGCATGATTGTCCAGTCTACAACACTTGACACGGCGGCTAAGGTGATTGCGGAGTATGGCGGCACCGAGTGGCAGCAGATAACAGGTCGTTTTCTGATTGCTGCAGATGGCGCTAACTACCCAGTCAACTCCATGGGCGGCAGCGCCGATGCAGTGGTGCCTAGCCATACGCATATAATTGGCAATCCAACCAGTACATCAACTAAGAAGCATTCTCACAAGCTTCGCTCTAGTGCCGAGACTAACATCAATGTGGTAACCGACCTCTCGAGGGCTGATGTTTCTGGTCCACAGAGTGGAGTTGCTCCCATGTCTGTGCTTGTTGGGGCTAACACTACCCCCCTAGCTACTCTCGTCTCTGATGCAGAGGGGATAGATCTGCCGGTTAGGCATAGTCACAGCTGCGGGACGGCTGGCGTTGACGGAGAAGGTAAAAACATTCCGCCGTATCTGGCTGTATACACATGGCTTCGGACGGCTTAAGGAGGAAACTTCAAAATGGGCTTAGTAGATAGGTTCCAGCACGCATGGAACGCATTTATGGGGCGAGATCCCACTCGCTATCGAACGGATCTTGGTCCTAGTACGTATTCATACCCTGGACGCACTATGCTATCGCGCAACCATAGTCGGTCGATGGTTACGGCGGCCTTAAATCGAATTGCTGTAGACGTAGCTTCTATTGAAATAGAGCACGTTTACCTTGACGATAACGAGCGATTCGTCGGAGAGGTTCCATCTTACTTAAACGAATGCCTGACCCTTGAAGCCAACATGGATCAAACTGCGAGAGCATTCAAAGAAGATGTAGTGTATACGATGCTAGATGAAGGAACCGTGGCTATTGTTCCGGTTCACGCGACCAAAGATCCTAGAATTTCAGAAGCGTATGATGTTATCTCATTACGCGTCGGTAAAGTTGTTGAATGGTACCCAAAGCATGTGAAGGTTAACCTCTATAACGAGGATACCGGTAGGCGGGCAGATGTCATACTACCAAAAAGTATGGTGGCCTTAGTGGAAAATCCGTTCTACCAGATCATGAATGTACCAAACACTTATTACCAGAAATTGTTACAGAAAATCCGGATGCTTGACGTCTTCGATGAGCAGACAGCGTCCGGAAAACTCGACATGATTATCCAGCTTCCTTACATAATCAAATCTGAGGCTCGGCGTCAGCAAGCAGAACAGAGACGGAAAGACATAGAAATGCAGCTTACTGGATCCAAGTATGGAATTGCTTACACCGATGGCACAGAAAAGATTACACAGCTGAACAAATCTCTGGAGAATAATCTATTCTCCCAGATCGAGTACTATACGAAACAATGGCTTAATCAGCTTGGGCTTCCTGAGACGGTATTTGATGGTACCGCAGACGAGAAGACTATGCTGAATTACCAGACTCGTACGCTTGAGCCTATCATCTCCGCAATTGTCGATGAGATGAAGCGCAAGTTCCTTTCCAAGACTGCCCGTTCTAGAGGCCAGTCGATCATGTTCTTTAAAGATCCCTTCTCACTGGTTCCGGTTAACAATATCGCAGATATTGCTGACAGATTCACCAGGAATGAAATCCTCACCAGTAACGAGGTTAGGCAGATTATTGGCTTTAAGCCTTCGGACGATCCAAAGGCTGATGAGCTTATTAATGCGAACATGCCGGTTGCGGATACTGGCATGGAAGGAGAAGCCGGCGCTGAAGGAATGGAAGGCATGGAAGGAGAAGGCGGATACGAGGAAATGCCGCAAGAATAGTTATAGGAAGGAATAGCTCATGGCTAAACGATGTGACTTTGGCGGTTGGGCTACCAAAAACGATCTGAGGTGCTCTGACGGACGTACTATTCGTCGGGACGCTTTTAAAGATTGCGATGGTGAGACCGTACCGCTTGTGTGGAGTCATGACCATAATTCGCCTAGTACCGTGCTGGGGCACGCCCTTCTTGAGAACAGACGGGATGGCGTGTATGCATATGGCTTCTTTAATAATACTTCTGCCGCGCAGGATGCTAAAGAAGCCGTGCGCCACGGAGATATTAAGCATCTGAGCATTTATGCTAATCGGCTTACCCAGAAAGCCGGAGATGTACTTCATGGCGTGATCCGCGAGGTTAGCCTTGTGTATGCAGGCGCTAATCCCGGAGCAATTATCGATAATGCGGTGATTGCGCATGGTGACGGATCGTATAGCCTGTCTGAGGACGAGGCTATTATCTTTACTGGCGAAGATCTTGATGTTGGTGATGACTTGGCTCACTCAGAAGAGGAGAGAGGAAAAATGGCAAAGAGGACTATTGGTGAAATCCTTGACGGGATGTCGGATGAGGAGCGTGAGGCTGTCGAATATATCGCTCGTGTTCACGCAGAAGACGCCGTTGAACACGCTATGAGCGAGTACGACGACGAGTACGATGAAGAGTACGACGACGACGATCAGTACGATGAAGAGTATGACGACGATGGCCAGTATGACGACGAAGCATACGACGACGAGTACGATGAAGAGTACGACGACGATCAGTACGATGATGAAGGTGACGAAGGCGAAGCAGCCGAGCACTCTGACTACTTTGATGGAGGAGAAGACATGTATTACAACGTATTTGACAACGAAACTGATGTCGCTGAGGGTGGCGCTCTGTCTCATGACGAGATGTCTGCGATCCTTGGCGATGCGAAGACCTGTGGCAGCCTGAAGGAGTCCTTCCTGGCGCATGCTGCTGATTACGGTATCGAGGACATCGAGTATCTGTTCCCCGAGGCTCGTGAGCAGAATATTCCGCCGGAATTTATCAAGCGCCCCGACAACTGGGTGTCCGTAGTTATGAGCGGCGTGCATCATACTCCGTTCAGCAGACTGAAGTCCACCTATGCGGACATCACTGCTGATGAGGCTCGTGCCAAGGGTTATCTGAAGGGCAAGCTGAAGAAGGAAGAGGTCTTCTCCCTGCTCAAGAGAACCACTGCTCCGACTACGATCTATAAGAAGCAGAAGATGGATCGCGATGATCAGATCGATATTACCGACTTTGACGTGGTTGCATGGCTGAAGTCTGAGATGCGCACGATGCTTGATGAGGAAATCGCCGGTGCAATTCTGGTAGGCGATGGCCGCCTTGCCTCTGATGATGACAAGATCAAGGAAGACTGCGTGCGCCCGATCGTGTCTGATGCCGATCTGTTTACTATCAAGTATGCTGTCGGCGCTGATAAGGCTGTTCCTGCTGGGGTGACTACCATGGAAGACATGGCTCAGTACTATGCGAAGAGCTTCATCAAGGCTGCGATTAAGTCTCGTAAGGGCTACAAGGGATCTGGTTCTCCGACCATGTTCACTTCCGAGTCCATGCTGTCTGAGATGCTGCTGCTCGAGGATACCATCGGCCATCCGCTGTACAAGACTGAGGCTGAGCTGGCTACTAAGATGAGAGTATCTCGTATTGTGACCGTCCCGGATGAGATTCTGGATCGTGCCAAGGTGGACGGCAAGACCGTCTTCGCGATCGTGATCAATCTGAACGACTACAATGTCGGCGCTGACAAGGGCGGCGCGATCTCCATGTTCGAAGATTTCGATATCGACTACAACCAGCAGAAGTATCTGATCGAGACTCGTTGCTCCGGCTCTCTCACGAAGCCGTTCTCCGCGATTGTTCTCTATGCTGGCGAGGAGAGCAAGAGAGAATCCCAGATCGTTGGCGACAAGGACTTCAAGGCTAAGGATCTCATCTGATTCTAGCCTCGAAACTTCAAAATGGAGGATTGAGCTATGAGACTCAGAAGAGAAACTGGGGATTTCCAGATCAAAGGAAGTTATGATAGCGACTCAGATACGATTGTATACAATTCCATTCGTCCTGGTCTTGGACCCGAGGATCTGATCGGCGAAATTGTTAGCGTTACTGCGGACGGCGAGACTTCATACGAGACGATTGTTAACGTACTACCCGGTTCGTCTGGCTCGTTAGATCTTGTGCCGTTTGGCGATAGTAGTGATGTAATAATTTATGATCCATCTACTGGAGCTGTTACTGGTCAAACAGGTACGCAAGGAGATTAAATAATGAAGTTCTTTGGCAAGGTCGGGTTCATTAGAACCGAAGAGACCGTTCCCGGCGTATGGGAAGAACAGGTGACGGAGGGTGAATACTATGGCGATGTTACCAGAGCCAGCAAGCGCTTTAGTTCGTCAGACAAAGTAAATGTGGATCTGGATATTAGCAACGAGATCAGTATTGTGGCCGACGCCTTTGCCGCTCAGAACTTCCAATGGATTCGGTATGTCGAGTGGCAGGGCGTGAAGTGGACCGTACCCAGTGTTACTTTGGACCCGGATCGCCCGAGACTCAATTTAACGGTGGGAGGTGTGTACAATGGCAAGCAGGCTTGAGCTGCATGAGGAGTTGTGTAATCTACTCGGATCTAGAGAAGCGTACTTTCAACCCCCCGCAACCGTTACAATGCACTACCCGGCAATTGTTTACCGAAAACATTCACTAGATAATATTGCTGCTGATAACATCCATTATCTGCAGCATCGTGGGTATGAACTCACGGTAATTGATAAAGATCCTGATAGCAAAGTCGATGAAGCGGTGTCGAAATTACCTCGATGCCGCTTTAATCGTTCTTACGCTTCTGATGGATTGAACCATTTTGTTTACATTCTTTACTACTAAGGAGGAAATTTCATATGGCTAAGATCGTATGGGATGAAATCGGCACTCATTTTTATGAGACCGGTGTAGATCATGGCATACTCTACAAGTATGTAGAAGCAGATCCGGAAGTTACCGGTGATAAAGCTGGCTTCAAGAACGGTGTAGCTTGGAACGGCCTTACTGCCGTTAACGAGTCACCGTCTGGTGCGGAACCGTCCCCTCTGTGGGCTGACAACATCAAGTACCTGAACCTGATCTCGAACGAGGAGTATGCAGCAACCGTTGAAGCATACACCTATCCGGCAGAATTCGAAGAGTGCGATGGCTTTGGCGAGCTCGCGACGGGTGTGACTGTAGGCCAGCAGCCGAGAAAGATGTTCGGCCTGTGCTACAGAACCCTGATCGGAAATGACGTCACTCCGGCAGGATCTAATTCGGAGATGTACAAGCTGCACCTGGTCTACAACTGCACGGCGTCCCCGTCTGAGAGAGCGCATGCAACGGTCAACGATTCTCCGGAAGCAGCTAATATGTCTTGGTCGATCTCTACTACCCCGGTTGAGGTTCCGAAGATGAAGCCGACTGCTTGCATCACGATCGACTCTACCAAGATTGCTAAAGAGAAGCTCACCGCGCTTGAGAAGATTCTGTACGGTGATGAGTCCAATGCGCCGAGGCTGCCGTATCCGACGGAACTGGCTACGCTGCTGGCCTGATCTAAAGCATAAAAGAAAGGAGAAACACTATGTTTAAGACTACAGTTAAATACACGGATTTTCTTGGTGGCGAAAGAGAAGAAGTTCTGAGATTCAACCTGAGCGAGCTGGAGATGAGGGACCTCATGTCTGAGGATCCGGTTCTCAATCCGGCAGTTCTCACCGCGATTTCTGAGGCGAATGACGTTGACTCCATGTTCAAGGTCATTCGCAAGCTTATTCTCCATTCCTATGGCGAGATGAGCGAAGATGGTCGGTACTTCCGAAAGTCGAAGGAGATCACTTCGGACTTTGCTCATTCGGCAGCATATGAGGCGCTTCTGAATGACCTCATGAGCGACGATGGGCACAAGCTTAGCGATTTTATCACTGGGATTTTCCCTGCAAGCGTAGCGGAAGAGGTTCGCAAGGCAACCGCAGCACAGCTGACCGTAGTTAAGTAAACATGAAAAAGGAGGTGAGCGAGATGCTGACTATAGTGGTCCCTGGCCGCAGTGAGTATTGGGATGAGGCGAAACTTGAATTCGTCTATGCCAACGAGAAAGACGTGACATTGCGCATGGAACACTCGCTCATCTCCATTTCCAAGTGGGAGTCTAAGTGGTGTGTGCCGTTCTTGTCTAGTGAAAAGACGCCCGAGCAGATACTGGATTACATCAAATGCATGACGCTTAACCCAGTTGACGATTCCGTATACGACCGTCTCACTAGAAAGAACATTCAAGACATTAACGATTACATCGCAGCGCCGATGACTGCCACTGTGGTAAATGATCCTACAAGTAAGCGACGGAATAGCACTGAATTTGTAACGTCTGAGCTTATTTACTATTGGATGATCGCTTACAACATTCCTGTAGAATTCGAAAAATGGCACATTAACAGGCTGATCATGCTCATCCGGGTTTGCAGCGCAAAGAATGAGCCGGCTAAGAAGATGAGTAAGAGCGAAGTGGCTGCTAGTTATCGAGCTTTAAATGCTGCACGTAAAGCAAAACTTCATACGAAAGGATAACCCTCATGATCAAGCTTGTTTCGAAGGGTGGGTTTGATAAAACCACCAATTACCTTAAGAAACTTAAAGCTTCTCAGTATGGCCAAATCATCGAAAAGTATGCAAAGCAGGGCGTTGAGGAACTTTCGAATGCGACTCCGGTTCGCACAGGACTGACCGCTGCAAGTTGGTCCTATGTAATTCAAAATGATACCCCTGGAAGATGGGTTATCGAATTTCACAATTCAAATGTTAACGAATACGTAAATATTGCCCTGATATTGGATGCAGGGCACGCGACAAAATCAGGAAGCTGGGTCGAAGGGAAGCACTACATCGATCCGGCATTAGAGCCCATCGTTCAAGGGCTCAGTAAAGACTTATGGGAGGAGGTTGTTAGAGTATGAGCACACAGAATGTCGAAACAAAAGTTGTTGAATTTCAGTTCAATAACTCTGATTTCGAGCAGAATGCTGCAAAGTCAATCTCCACCCTCGAAAAGTTGAAAGAAGGCCTCCAGTTTACCGACAGTACTGCCGGATTGGAGGATATTAATAAATCGATCAAGAACGTCAACTTTGACAACCTGCAGAACGGCATCGAGGAGACTAAAAAGGGGTTCTCCGCCCTTGAAATGATCACCTTTGGTGTCATGACCAGGATTGGCGAAAAGATCGCTGACATAGGAACAAAGCTGGTTACATTCATCCCTAAGCAGATCGTAGAAGGCGGTGGTCGCCGAGCTCTTAACATGGAGCAGGCTAAGCACCAGATTCAAGGACTTGGCCAAGCTTGGGAAGATGTCAAAGATGATGTTGACTACGCTGTCAGCGGAACTCAGTATGGCATGGACGTTGCTGCTAAGGCAGCATCTCAGTTACTGGCCTCGAACGTACAGTTTGGAAAAGAATTTGGGGAGACAGGCAACAGCCCGATGGCGAAAGCCCTTCGAGGCATTTCTGGCGTCGCCACAATGACCGGAAGTAGCTATGAAGAAATCAGCGCGATCTTCACCAAAGTTGCTGGTTCTGGTCGAATGATGGCCGAGGAACTTAACCAGGTTGCTGGCCGAGGCCTAAATGCAGCTGCCGCCATTGCAGACTTCTTGAACGACAAAGTAGATGTGAGAGAAGACGGCACCGAATTCCATCGGCTTTTAGACGGAGCTAGCCAGGATGTCATTGACTACGTTCAGGAACTGACCAATGGAAAAGAAGTTACCGAGAAAGACGTTCGAGAACTTGCTTCTGCGGGTAAGATTAATTTTGGCATCTTCTCTCAGGCAATGGACGCGGCATTTGGTGAGCATGCAACGAAAGCGAATGAAACCTATGCTGGTGCTTTGTCAAACTGTAAGGCTCAGCTGTCTAAGATTGGTGAAATATTTGCAACCCCCATATTTGAGCAGGGACGGAAAATATTTGCAAATTTATACGATGTAATTAAAGATATTCGCAGCGTATTAACGCCTGTAGCTGATGTATTTTCGATTGTTATTGACGCACTAGGCGATATTGCAGCAGCGGGCATTAAAGCAATTCACGGATTCTTTTCCCCGTTAGTGACTGCGGCAAATGCTGCGCATAAAGCTCTTACACCCTTTGTAGATGCCGCAAACGGAAGCGATTTCGTTGAAAACCTGATAAATGGGCTTGGCTTTGGCAAAGTGAAAGAAGCCGTCGACGAAGCGAAGACCATGGTATCTTCTATCGAGGAAATCCGTGGCAAAGCTATTGAAGTAATTCGCGGTGACTGGGGAAACGGGCAGGCAAGAAGAGACGCGTTGACTGAAGCTGGATTTGACGCTGAAACTATCCAGAAGTACGTTAACACGGTTCATAAGCTTACTGGTGGAACCTGGAACATCACTGATGATATTTTGGCCCAGGCTGATGCTGAGATGGGCCTTACCGAAGCCGTTACTGAAACGGGAGAAGCGACGGAAGAGGCTGCTAAAAAGCAGAAGAAAGCCGTCGAGGACATGACGACTGAGGAAAAGTCAGTTGGTGCCCTTGCTAATGTATTTATTGGTGTAACCGCTGCGGTTGATGCAGTTAAGAAAAAGTTTGGGGAGCTGCCCAAGATTGACTTTGGCAAGTTCTTTGATGATCTGGCTACCAAAGTATACAACTTGTCGGTGGCGTTTAGGGACTTCTTACTTAAGCACGCCGGGATGATTGCCAATGTTCTCAGTGGTTTAGTGAACATTCTTAAAACGGTTGGCACTGTATTTTTGTGGCTGGCAAAGACGACACTAAAGATCCTTGGCGTGGCTTTGCTTGCTGTTGCGGGCATCATTGGTGGAGTGGTCATCGCTATCTCCGCCATCATAGATGCAATTAAGAAGTGGGCCGAGCAGACCCAGATCGTTGAAAAAGTTACTACTTTCTTTTCAACTAAACTTGAAGCAGCTAAAGCTAAGATAATCGCTTGGAAGAATGCGTTTATGCAGATTCCTGGCGTGTCTAAAGCGATCGAAAGCCTCAAGAATGGTTTTACAGCAGCTGGGAAAGCGATTCCGAATTTCCTTACAATGGCTACTAAAGGCCTTATCGGCTTTGGAAAGCGTGTAAAGAATTCGTTCAAAGGCCTGTTTTCAGGGAAATATACGCCAAAGCAATTCTTTAAGAGCATTGGCGATGCCGGAAAGAACTTTGGGAAAAAGTTTGCGAACTTTAAAGGTTTTGACGGGATCAAGCAGGCGTTTACAGATACTAAGGTAGCAGCAAAGAACACCGTAGACACTATGGTGGCAACTGTTGATACCCTGGGTAAGAAATCTGATGGTTCCCTTAATCTATTTGGTAAAGTTTGGGAAGGGATTAAGAACGTATTTACCTTTATCTCTACCCATGTTGGAAATGCGGTTAAAGGAGTTCAGGATTTCTTTGCTGGGTTCCATCCTATTCAAACCATTATTGACTGGTTGACTAACTTAGGCTCTAAGGTAAAAGAGTTCGCCACGTCATTTAAGTCATTCGCGACGGTTCAGGGTGCATTTGACAAGTTTAAGGGGGCATTCGCTGGATTATCCGAGTCCGTTCCGAAATTCTTTGGTGGAGCTGCAAAACATGTTGGGTCGTTCTTCAAACGGATCGCAAAAGCAGGATCGGATCTTATTCATGGAGAGATTAGCCCCAAATCATTCGTCGAGACTGTAAAGAATGCATTTGGAAACTTCGCGCGTTTCTTTACAAACTTCAAAGGGTTCGACGATTTCAAAGCGGCGTTTCTCAACATGCGCGACAGTGTCGTCGGTTGGCTTGACGACATGGGAACCAACGCCGACGGAACTAGAAACACCTTTGGCAAGTTCCTCGACGTTCTTAAGAAGATCTTCTCATTCATTCAGGAAAAGCTTGGCATTCTAAAAGAGAAGGTCGTTGGGTTCTTTGACAAGCTAGCAATTCCGGAGCTTGTCAACAATATCGGTTCAAAGTTTAAGGCTGCGTTCAGTGCCATCGGGAAGAAATTCCCGCAGTTTTCAAAAGGGCTTGGCGACGCAATTACCTCGTTTAAGCAAAAGATTACAGATTTAGGTGGCTTCAAGCTTACAAATGTTCCCAAGATATTTGGAGCATTTAAGGAAACTATTGGCAAGTTCTTTAAGAAAAATGACCTTCTTGCTCCACTTAAGGCCGCATTCAAACTTTCGTTTGGGGATATTAAGAACAAGGTTCTTAAGGCATTTCCTGGCCTTATACCGGCGCTGAATAAGATCAAGAGCCTCTTTGATGGGCTTAGGAAGACATTCGCAAAGTTTAAGCTGCCAAAGAGCATATTTGACCTGCCTATATTCGCTAAGAAGTTTTCTAAGTCGGTTGACCCGAAATTTAAGGGTGCTGCCGGCACTTTTGAAAGCGGAGTTGGCGGCGTTGGCAATGTACTGAGCGAGGTCATACCCAAGGTCAAGGAAGCTTTCAAAATCGATGCCACTAAGTTCGTTGGCCTGATTATTGGCTTCGTGGTGGTCTCAAAACTACTGCACGCATTCACGAACTTTATGGATGCTAAAGCTAATGCCAGTAAGTGGAAAGCAGCAGCCAGAGGTGACGGCGTCGGCAACACTCTACTGAAAATGGCTGGCGCAATAGCTATTGTAGCACTCGTCATAGCTGCATTAAGCCAAGTACCCAATGATAACGGCCAGGTGCTGAAAGCAGCAGGCATGGTGGGGCTGATACTATTAGCTTTGGCAGGAACGCTGATTATCATTGATAAGGTTGCTGGCAAGGACGCTGCTGTGAAATGGGCCGCCTTGGGCACTACCATGCTCGAAATGAGCTTTGCGATTGGCATTGTGGCAATCGTTATGGCGGCGCTTACCAAATTTGAGTGGGATGCTTTCTGGGACTCGGCAAAGAAATTAGGCATTATTCTTCTAGCATTGCTAGGCTCGCTGGCAATTATGTCTTTCTTGGGCCCTGTGACGGCTATTGGAGCGGCCGCTGCTCTTGGATTTGCAGGATCCCTGCTCATGATAGTGCAGGCACTAGTAAATGCTCAGGAAATGGACCCGGAAAAAGCAGCTAGTAACCTAGCCACGGCGATGACGAGCTTCTGTGAGAAAATAAAGGGTATAGAGATTGATCCGGAAGCAATAGCCGCGCTTGAAGCACTAGGCACGACCTTAGGCGAAATAAATACGATGAGCTTCTGGAGCGGCATTGGCGAATTTATTGTCAATGCTTTGCCAGGAACAGGCGAAGACAAAAGTCTGACAGAGCGATTCTCTGAAGCGGTTGGCGTTTTAGCAGACACACTCAACGCTTGGAATGAAAAGATGGGTGACGTCACGGAATTTGCCGAGATACCGGAAGGCACCATAGAGGATCTTAGGACGGCGCTTACCGACATTGGCTGGAACCAATGGGGCGGAGCAATATTAAGTTTCTTAAGCGGCGCTGGCGACGTTGACGGCGGTACAGTTGGCGTATTTAAGGAAAAAGTTGGTGTATTAGCGGATACGCTACTGGCTTGGAATAAGGGTATGACCAACGAAGACGGTACGCCTATTGATTTTGTCCCAGTTCCGTTGGATCATATTGGCGATTTTACTGGAGCCTTGTCCATGGTTGCAGACGCCCAGTGGGGGACTGCTATCGTAACGTTCTTTACAGGTGCTAAAGGCGTTGTGGGCGGTTCAGTAGGTAAGTTTGCTGAAAAGGTCGCAGTACTGGCGGGTGTCCTTAAATATTGGAACAAATCCATGGGATCAAAAGACGGCAAGACAGAATTTGATCCTGTTGAGGTCCCCCTGGAGCACATCACAAATCTTACAGAAGCTCTAAAGATTGTCGGCGGCGAGGGGCTGCTTGGCGCAGTAAAGACTTTCGTGCTTGGCGGTGGTCAGGCATCCGAGAAAGAAGTAGAAAGCTTCTCGACAAAAATTGCGGATTTAGCGTCGATCATAACCACGTGGAACACCAACATGAAGAACCCTGATGGGACTCCAATCACCAACATAGTTGACGTTCCGACAGAGCTGATCACTAATCTTGCCGACACACTGAAAGAAATTCCCACATCTGGGTTATTCGGCGCTATTGCTGACTTACTCACGGGAGGAGACGCAAGCGAAGAGGAAGTTGAATCGTTTAAGACGAAGATAAAGAGCTTAGGCGAAGCAATAAATGCTTTCGCAGAAGGATTCGCTAATGTTGATCTAACTAGAATAGAAGCTGGCACCGGCGCTATCAAAGCACTGGCTAAATTTGTTGACGTCGCTAGAGGGTTTAAGGATAAAGGCAAAGAAACCAGTAGCATTACTGGTATCATTGCTAAGCTTCCCCCTTTAGGAACCGCTCTTGCTGAGTTTGTTGCAAACATTGGCGACTCAGAGGAACTTAAAGGCGCTGCCGCCGGACTTAGGACACTTACGACGGCGCTTGACGAGTCATTAGACTTCAAGTTTGATGGGTCGTGGTGGTTGCAATCCGATAGCATTACTACTTGGGTAACCAATGTAGAAAAAGTAATAACTACAGTTCTTAAAGCAGGTGCTGCTGGTATCGAAAACGGCGCCAAGCGGTTTAAGATGGCTGTAGATACAGTAAACTCCGCAAGTGCTGGAGAGGATACTGAAGGTAGTGACGCTGGTAAGTCAATGGCTGAGTCGGCAGCAGAAGGAATTACTAATGCAGCCGCTTCAATCTCAACCGCAATGACCAATGCCATCACAAGCGCTGCCAACAGTATTAATACGGCTCAGTTTAAGACTGCAGGAACGAGTATTGCTGCAGCAATGGCCATAGGTATTGCTCGAGGTGCTTCGCTAGTAAAGACATCCGCCAAGACTGTCGCTAAGACTGCGGCATCAGCTGCTGGCAGTAAAAACAAGGAAGCAAGAGAAGTAGGTAAGAATTTTGCCAGAGGTTTTGCCAACGGTACCAATGCCGTAATGCCTGAAGTTAGGCAGAAAGCAGAAGCCCTTGCAAGAGCGGCGCTGAAGAAGATGAAAGAAACTTTGAATGTAAAGTCGCCGTCAAGGGAAACCTATAAGATAGGTAAGTTCTTTGGCCTCGGGTTTAGTAACGCAATTGAGGATTATACAGATAATGCCCGGGCATCTGCAGAAGACATGGCTAAAGAAGCGCGAAGCGGACTTGCAAGAGCTGCACATGCAATAAACAGAATGATTTCTGATGACCTTGACACCGCTCCGCAGATTCGGCCTGTGCTTGACCTGTCGGAAATTCAAAATGGGGCATTTGCGATCGGTAACATGCTGAATACGGCTCCGCCTATCGGGCTCAGCGGGAACATTAGTGCGATCAATTCTAGTGTGGATTCTAGGCGGTCGGCATCCGCAGACATCCTTGATGCAATAGATTCAATGCGCAGTGTGCTGGCGGAGTCTCCGCATAACACATATGTTATTGACGGTATTACTTACGACGACGGCAGCAATATTTCCAGTGCTGTTGAGACGCTCGTTAGGGAAGCCCGAATGGAAAGGAGGGTTTGATGTATGGCTAAGCAGAAAAAGACGAAAAAGACGTCTGGAAAGAAAGTATATGACATTACGTTAACCCTCGGCTTCAATCGGCTAATTACGGCTAAATGGAAGTTTAACACCACTAAGTACCAGGGTGTTGACCATTACGAGCTGGTATTCAAGTACTGGGTTGACTCGGCAAAAGACTGGTTTGATGCCAGTGCGCAGTCGAAGCATATGACTTACCAGTACACGGCGCCAAACAATGCGTCTAAGGTCAAGCTAAAAGTCATGCCGATCCCAAAGGATTCAACCAAAAAGAAGAAAAATACAAAGAAGAAAATTTACAGATGGCAAGGAGACTGGGCTGGGCCAATGCCTCCGCAGGGAATCTCTGTAGACAATAAGGAGTTGGCGCCGGCAGATCCACGCGACCCCAAGCTCAGAATCGAAGGCAACATGCTAACAGCCTTCATCGAGAATTATACCGATCCAAACGGGACAGCTAATACCCAGATCGAGTTTGAGATTGTCAAAGACGGTAAGGAACTAGTTTCGCTTGCCCCTGCTGATTTGGTTTCCTCCGTGAATCTGTCCATGGCATCTATTCGGATACCAGTGGCCTATGGCTCTGAGTATTCGGCTAGATGCCGAGCTGTCAGAAACGGGTACTATAGCGAATGGACGGCCTACACCTCTCTTGATGAGGGAATTGCAACGCCGCCGGACACGGTCAAAGACATAGTTTCATTGACTACGCTGCCGGATAAGAAAGGCGTGCGAATTGAGTGGACTCCCGCTACAGGAGCTAAAAAGTACGAGATACAGTACATTCAGGACAAAACTCAGTTTGGCATCTCATCCAAGACTAGCAGCGTAACTACCGAGGAAGGCGAAGGAACCGTTTATATTTTAACAGATGGCTTCTATGACGACAGTAAAGATAAAGAATGGTTCTTTCGTGTTCGCGGCGTAAACGATGGAGGAGGCACTGGCGGTAACGGCAATGGGCCTTGGTCACCGATCAAGTCAATTATTGTCGGGGAGAAGCCGGATGTCCCTACAACGTGGACGTTCAACACTTCTGTGGGAATTGGAGATCCTATTATATTTAATTGGACGCATAATACGGTAGACGGTTCTGAACAGCGGCAGGCGGAAATCCTTTTGGAGATAAACGGGGAAGAGAAGACAATTCCGATAAGCGGAAATAAAGTAAAGAAACACACCTTCCCTACGGATGGATATTCTGATAGTACTGAAATACTGTGGAAAGTACGTACCCTTGGCGCGGTGGATGAATGGAGTGACTACTCGGTTCAGCGTACGGTGCATATTTACGCCAAACCGTCGGTTTCATTAAACATGATTCAGGGCGGAGATACGTTTGATGTAGATACTACGCAACCAGAGTTTGCGTCCACTAACCAGTTCGAAAGATTCCCCTTTAAGACACGCATTGTTGCGTCGCCGATAACACAGAACATCCTCAGCTACGTCTTTACCATCGCGCCTGAGGAGTCGTATGAAACAGCGGATCCCAACGGTACGACCGTTTATATTTCTAAGGGCAGTCCAATTCTTACGAAATATGTAGATAACCCTGGCACAAACACAATAGAATTCGACGTAACGCCAGGGGACGCTACTTTCGAAACAGGAATTAGGTATAAGGCAATGGTCACCGTCGCTATGAGTAGCGGTTTAACTGCGTCGGCATCCTTTGTATTTACGACTCTTTTCGAGTCTGATCTGTATGACCCGGATGCACAGGTGATTGTTAAACTGGATACGCTGTCAGCAGCAATCAGGCCCTATTGCCTGGACGAATGGGGAGACTTAGTTACTTCGGGAGCCCTTCTCAGCGTGTATCGAAGGAACTATGACGGGACGTTAACTCTGCTTCAGGATAAACTTCCCATTGGCCGTAACCATTCGATTCCAGATCCACACCCGTCGCTAGACTATGCACGATATAGAATCGTAGCCCAGTCGATTGAAACAGGCGAGATAAGCTATTACGACACTCCGGGCTATCCAATTCTGGAAAACTCAATCGTTATCCAGTGGGACGAAGCATGGTCAGACTACAACTACAACGACGAGGATGAACAAAGTGAACCTGCATTCGCCGGGTCTATGGTTAGACTTCCATACAATGTGGACGTATCTGACTCTAGTAACCCGGATATTAGTTTAATTTCTTACATCGGGAGAGAGAATCCGGTTAGTTATTACGGCACGCAAAAGGGGTATACAGCAAGCTGGCGTTGCGATATTCCGAAGGAAGATGCCGAAACAATTTATGCATTAAGGCGTTTGCAGCGATACGCTGGTGACGTCTACGTGCGAGAACCCTCTGGAACAGGGTATTGGGCTAACATTAAAGTACAGCTATCAATCAGCCATAATAGCCCTGTAGTACCTGCGAGCTTCAATGTAACTCGAGTGGAAGGAGGGATCTGACATGCCAGACTGGACCAAATCCATGGAGCAGACGTATTTGTTCTATGAGGTCGATCCCGATGCCTGGACTGATGAATACACCATTTCAAACATCACCTCGGCCAGCATTACAAGAGATATTGGCAGTGAAACATTATGGTCTGCGAACATCGAATGCGATGACGACTTAAGTGATCGGTATATTCGTATCTATCTGCAGACACTCCAAGATCGCATCAACGAGCGATTCCCGCTTGGAACATTTCTATGTCAGACGCCCGGTAACAAGTTTGATGGGAAAACAAGATCAAATTCCGCCGATGGGTATTCCCCGCTAATCGAGCTGAAAGAGAAGAAACTCCCTTTGGGATTCTATATTCCGAAGGGAGATAACATTATGGAAAGAGCTACTCAGCTTACAAGGGAATATTTAAGAGCGCCAGTCGTTCCTGGAAGTAGTCGGCAAACGATTGTATCTGACTTTGTATCGCAATCATCAGACACTGTGCTAACGTTTGTTGCCGATCTAATTGCCAATGACAAACGCCTATTCGATTTAGATGACATCGGTCGGGTGCTATTTTCTCCGGTGCCAGACATCAAATCCATGTATCCAGTTTGGACGTTCACCGACGATAATAGCTCAATATTGTACCCTGATATATCTTTGGAGCGTGATCTGTATGGCGTTCCGAATGTGCTGGAAGTACTTGGATCAACACTGGACAACCATGCGATATATTCCAAAGTGGTTAACGACAATCCAAATAGTGAAACATCTACCGTGGCAAGAGGACGAGAAATCCATTACCGGGAAGACAGCCCATCTGATGGCGGAACGTATACCACTCAGGAAGAGCTGGACGAGTATGCAGAGCGGCGGCTGAAATCGTTGTCCAACCTAGAATACACGCTCAGCTATACGCATGGCTTTTGCCCGGATGTAAACATTGGAAAGTGTGTACGATTGAACTATGACCGTGCGGGACTAGTCAATGTAAAAGCAAGGGTTACTCGCCAGTCAATTAGTTGTACTCCGGGCGCTGCCGTTCAAGAAACCGTAGTATTTAATAAGCAACTTTGGAAGGAATAAAGATGAGACTACCGGACTCCTTGATTAAGAAATTCGTACGGATCACTAACGATCGAAAACCGGAGCCGAAGGAAGAAACGATTTACGGAACTGTAGTGACCGATGGTTCTGGAAATGTTCAGGGAGTTCAGTTCGACGGCTCCGAGATAGTGACTCCTTGTACGCCAGCAGTAGCTGTCAGCAACGGCGATCGAGTAATCGTAATGGTGAAAAACAGAGAGGCGGTCATAACATCGAATGTTACAAATCCGTCTCTAAATGTTCGGTCCCTTGGCAAAAACAACGTTTTAACAAAAGAAAGCCTGGAGGATGACAGCCCGACTGAAATCAACGGCGGCGTGATCGATTGCGATTACTTAAAGGTCGCACGGAAAATCATTGTGTACGCTCCCGTGTGGGATCCTGATGAGCAGAAATACATTGGGGAGACTGACACTTTTGAGGTCGTATCTCTGGCCGAGGTTAACCCTTATTACTCAGAACTTTGGGCATTTCAGAACATTGATAAGGTAATGTTCGCTACTCCCTATGAGGACTCAAAGGGCGATATTCACTACCCCGAAGTCCAAATGTACAACCTTGGTGTGAATACTTTACGAGTTGCCGATCGTGAAGGCTCACAGCATGGGATGGGGATTTATTATGGAACCATAGATGGGTTCTCGGTGCCTGCAAAGGGGTACATAGACGTTGACATCGATTTTCCAGAAGGGGCATTTTCGAAGACTCATAGGGTTGCCTTGACGCCGCAGACTGCACAAACTCATGCAGACACGGGGGAGATTTCCTGGGGCATTACTTCCAGGACATTGGATAGTGTAACAGTTAGGGTTTTCAACAACTCGTCTAATGCTCGTTTTATGGCATTTGACTGGATCGCTATAGGCGAGTAAGGAGGTGGTTATATTTTGGCGTTACATGTTATCAAGAACTATCTGACTAAGAACAGATGCTACCAGCAGGGACGAAAGAGAACCCCAAAGGGCATCCAGATTCACACTATTGGTACAGCGCAGGGGACAGCGAAGGCGGTTGCAGACTATTGGAACCAGTCCGGAGTGTCTGCCTGCACTACTTATATTTGTGATGCTGATGTGAGCGGAAGAGTGTATCAGCTGCTCCCGGAGGATGTGTACTCCTGGGCAGATGCGGGGTATGGCAACAGGAATCTCATCACAATCGAGATTGCCGAGTCCGACTTCATGAGGTATACGGGCGGAGCAAGCTATGAGATCACGAACGCAGAGAACTTCAAGCGGGATATTCTGAGGGGATACGACACTGCAGTTCAGCTCTGCGCTTCGATCTGTAAGAAGCATAAGTGGGACCCGCTGAAGAAGCTTTCAAGCGGTTTATATTTGATCAGCTCTCACAACGAGGGACGAATGGCAGGCCTGTCGTCTGCTCATGTGGATCCTTCGCATCTGTGGCCGCAGTTCGGGCTTTCGATGGACACCTTCAGGCAGGCGGTAGTCAACGCTATGAATGGGACATACACCGATGACGACATTGTCACGACGACCTGGTACCGGGTTCGGAAGACTTGGAAGGATGAAACCTCTCAGATTGGGGCTTATGTGCAGGTTGAGAACGCTAAGAAGGCTTGCCCGTATGGATATTCTGTCTTTGACGAGGATGGCAAGGTAGTGTATCAGAATAAGACCAAACCGATCGGGTCTCAGGCTGCCGACTTTGCCAATCTGTCAGAGGGACAGGCGGCTGAAACTATCCTTGAAATGATTCATACGGTTGACAAGAGTGGAGTGTTATATTCTGTAACCGCCGCCCAGATGATTCTTGAATCGGGATATGTCAAGACGCCGCTCGCCAAGAGTGCCAATAACTGCTTCGGGATGAAGAAGATTCTGTCCGGAAACAGCTGGGCGAACTCAAGCTGGGATGGCAAGTCCGTAGTCATGATCGACACTCAGGAGTGGGACGGCTCAAAGATGATCACTATCAAGGATGACTTCAGGAAGTATCCTTGCATTGAGGATTCGATCAGAGACCACTCCGCGTATCTGCTCGGCGCTATGAATGGCAGCAAACTCAGATACGACGGGCTGCTCAATTGCAAGAACTACACAGAAGCCATCACGCTGATTAAGAATGGCGGCTACGCTACCGATCCGAATTATATTTCCAAGATCAAATCCATCATTCAGCGCTTCAATCTTGACAGGTACGACGCCGAGATCGCCCCGAAGGAAGAGGAAGAGGCTGCACCTACTAAGTATTATATTCAGTGCGGAGTGTTTAAGAGCAAGACTAACGCCAACACCCGAGCAAAAGAGCTTCAGGATGCGGGCTTTCATGCGGTGGTAGAGAGCTACGGAATGCAGTTCAAGGTTCTGTCCAGAAGGAAGAAGGATGGCAGACCGTTTAGCAAGAAAACAGTTGCCGAGAGAAGGGCAAAACAGATTCAGAGTGCCGGATTTGCGGCGCTGGTTAAGGAGGTCTAAGTACGGCTAATATATCTGATACCAAGTTTCGTAGAGAAACGTCAAACTTTAAGATCAATTACACTGATGGGGTTTATATTCCGGATCCGAATGCCGAAGATCCTACAGCGACAGTCGAGGGGCTGCTTCAGATCCTCCCTAAGAACCTTACAGCGGAAGACTTCATGGGGGCGATTATTAGCGGTAGCGCGGAAGTGGGTCCTGATATGTGGATACGCAGCTGGCTGACAATTTCCTACGTATCTGCAGGCAATCCGGAGGACCCGTGGATTGCTCTACATGCGCCATCGTTCGGCGTCAGCCAGAGCCCTCAGACACCTTGGTTTGTCGGGGGCGTAACCTTTCTTTATAATCGAGAAACCGGATATCTTGTCGACGATAATTTCGATATCGGAGAAGATCCTGAACTGGGATGAATGTGGAGGAGGTTAAGAATGGATTTCAGATTGCTGGCTTATAAGGAGGTCTAAATGAATACAGTAGAAGCTTTGAAAGATCTTTATAAAACACTTTGTGGCAAAGACTATGCCGGAGACCCTAATCCTACTGATGCTGAAATGATCTCAGCTATTGCTGCGGATGCTAATATAAGCGGTGGTGGAAGTCCATCATCGCGCCCTGTAATTACTGCAGAATATGATGAAACTGAGAATATGTATCGCATTACATCACATACATATGATGAACTTGTCACCCTGTATAACGCAAAATATTTTCAGTCTAGCGGTCATATTTCTGCAATTATTAATTTTATCGGAGGGCCATCTGAAGACCATTCTGGCAGAGAATGGTACTGCACTGACGTAGACCGCGATACAAACTGGAATCCATATAGCATATATTTAGGATATGCATCAGTTGGTGGTTGCCCAACCAATAATCGCGAAGCCATGGAGCCCGCAATAAATGAATTCAAAGTTATGATATCTAGCAATAATCTTGATGCTGCCGGGCATCCCACTATGTCAGACGTTGAGTATTCCGAATGGAGCATGATTTCTACTAGTTCGTAACTAAATCCCAAAATTTCCCCGGGTGGAAAATTTGAAAAAACAATCCGCTTTTTGGCGACGTAAGGAGCCGTGAAGTATTTCACTTTTTGAAAGGAGAAATCCATGGATACCATGGTTGTAACGGGGATAATCGCGCTTATTGCGGTTATCATAGGTATGGTTCTTGGATATTTGGTGGCGCGAGGTTCTGAAGTCGGGAAATTCACTATCAACTATAGTGACCCGGCCAAGGACCTCGTTCGTCTTACATTGGACAAGGACCTGGATCAAATTGACAAGCACCACTCTATCACTTTGAGAGTAGAAGTGATTAAAGGAGGAGTAGGCAAATGAACACAGTAGAAGCCTTAAAGAATCTTTACAAAACTATGTCCGGAAAGGATTGGCCGTATGATCCCAATCTCACGGATGCGGAAGTGATCGATAAGATTGCTGCGGATGGAAATGCTGGTGGATCTGGTGGTGGCGATGCTGGGGCTGAACGTCGGATTTTCGTTTTAAGATTACCAGATGCGGAGGAGAACTCCCGTTTTCCCAAGCAATACGAGCCCGGTCTTAGCATAATGGATCTGGTTAACTCGGATTTTATTACAGAACAAAATGACATTGACGGAAACGAATACATCAGTGGTTTTAAGGTAACCAGTTTTATGGTTTACGATCAGGAAGGAAGGGATCCTGAAACACAGAAAACGGTTTTTTATCGCGCATATTATCTTGAGGGAACCATGGCTAGTTCTGCCGAAGACCCGACAGTACCCGGCTATAAGACATGGATCAAGTATGAACCAGAGTACGGAACTATAACGCATGAAACGCAGGAGTAACTAAAAATGGTAAAAGTATCTGATAGCACGATCACCATAACTCGTGGGGATACGTTGCTGCTGGATGTCAGCATTAAGAACAATGCCGGGGGATGTTATCATCCCGTTGGCAATGACAAGGTCCGCTTCGCACTTAAGACATCCTACCGAGACGCGGAGCCGATCTTGCTAAAAGATATTCCCATCAACACCATGAAGCTGAGGCTCGAGTCGTCAGATACAAAGCAGCTGGATCAGCCGGCTAAGTATGTATACGACTTGGAGCTGACCATGGATGATGGCACTGAGGAAGGGTTTGTTACAACGTTCCTTTCCGGCGATCTGATCACAACCGAAGAAGTCGAGTGAGGTGATATTTTATGGAAGGAACTATTTCACTCGCTGGCGTGTCACTATCTGGTTACATCTCGCATGGTGGAAGTCTGGTTGGCGAGATCAGTCAGTCTGTGGTGAATGTAGGAGTCAAGCTCCTTCCTGCCACTAGGGAAACACTCGGCGGGGTTATCGTTGGGAAGAATCTTAGCATCACCAGCGAAGGTGTATTATCGGCTGATGCACAGGAAGTTCCTATAGCAACTAAAGATGTCGCCGGTAAGGTTAAAGTCGGAGGCGGAATTGACGTTAAAGCTGACGGTACAATTTCAGTCCCTAAGGCTACCCGTACCATCCCCGGCATCTTTAGTGTAGGCGAGGGGCTGGACATCTCCGACGGGCGTGTGTCGGTTGGTGATATTTCAAGCAAGATTCCAGCCCAGCCAAAAGCGTCCAAATCAAGGTTCGGTATTGTCAAGATTGGCGACAATCTGAATATTGAAAACGGCGTACTGTCCGCGGCTCCTGGCTCGAGCATTTCGGTTGACTCTGTAATGAACTCTACGTCGACCAACCCGGTGCAGAACAAGGTTATTAACTCTGCTCTGTCCGGGAAGGTTGACAAGCAGAGCGGCAAGGGGCTGTCTACCAATGACTTCACGACTGCCGAGAAGACTAAGCTGGGTAACCTGACTAACTACTCGACGATGACTGCCGCTGAAGCCAGTGGCGGAACAGTTACCGAGCCAAGAGTTGTGTCACCGAAAGTTCTGTCCGACACAATCGATTCGAAAGTCTCGGACGCAGTGGCTGGATTGGTAGTTCCTGGTGCGGCAGTATTCCAGAAAGCTGTTAACTCGAACAGTGATATTTCAAATCTTACTTCCTACAAGAAAGGGTATTACTGGGTTGTGGCTACTGCTGGAACTTACGTGGGTCAGTCATGCGAGGTTGGCGACATGATATTCTGCGTATCCGATCGTGCGACTGCGTATAACGTAAATGACTTTAATATTCTGCAGAACAACATCGTAGCCATCTCAAATTCTGAGATCGACTCGATCACAGCGTAAGGAGGCGGACCAATGGGATATTTAGACAATAGGGGCCTCGCCTACTTCTGGACGAAGGTCAAGAACTATACGAAAAACTATGTGCAGAACTATGTGGACCAGCATGTACCGTCGAGCAGCGGCATTACATCCCACGTGGGCATGATCGTTGAATCCACAACGCTCGACACCATGCAGAAGGTTATTGCTGTCTATGGAGGAACCTCTTGGATCCAGCATTCGGGATATTTTCTGCGTGGTGCATCCAGTGGCGTGCTGGCGAATAGTGCCGACGCTGATGGCGGTGAAGAGACTGTAACTCTGACGGCTGCTCAGTCTGGATTACCAAGCCATGTGCACCCTGCTCACGATAACTCTGATCAGTTGTTCCAGATACGACCGAATGATCAGACAACCGCTGATACGAGTGACAAACTGAGCGGCAGCGGATATTACATTCCCAGGTCGAAAATCTCTGGATGGGGAGCACCGCGTAACACTGGCCACAATGAGACTCAGGACGCCGCAGAAGCACATAACAACATGCCACCGTACAAGAACGTTTATATTTGGGAACGCGTGGCGTAATAAGGAGGAAACTTATGATTCTTGATACCAAGTTTCGTAGAGAAAACTCAAATTTTAAGATCAAGTACACTGATGGGGTCTATATTCCGGATCCCAACTCCGAGAATCCCACTGAACCGATCAAAGGACTTCTGCAGATTCTGCCGAAGAACTTAGGGCCGGAAGATTTTATGGGGATGATCGCAACGAAGGAAGTACCCCTTGGTTCTTCCGGAATGAATGCGGAGACCTCAACGACAATTCTAACCGTGGAGGGTGCTGATGTTATGGGGTGGCAGTTATACGCCCCCGAATTCGCTGCTACTATCCATGGTGGGCAAGCATCATGGGTCTTTAATCAAGGTACATACCTCATATACTATCCGTCTACCGGATATCTTGTGGACAACACCTATGAGGACCCCAGCTAACCCGATTAACACCCAGGAGGATCGAAATGAACACAGTAGAAGCATTAAAGAATCTTTACAAAACCATGTCTGGCAAGGATTGGCCGTATGATCCCAACCCCACAGACGCGGAAGTGATCGATAAGATTGCTGCGGATGGAAATGCTGGGGGATCTGGTGGTGGCGTTATATTTATTGAGCACAAGACCGGCAGTGAGGGCAGCTGGTATGAAGGCACCACAATCGATCCGGGTCTCGGGGTGGAAGATCTCCTAAAATATACCTGGTGTAGTATTATGCCTATAACGACAGATTGTTGGGCTCCCTTCATGCCAGCGATTCCTATTCAGCAAAGCAGCGAAGATACAATTAAGGTCTTTGTCTCTGTCATCGAGGGAGAGCAAAACGTAGAAGTCCCAGTTTTCTACCACAAAGACACAGGCGTGATTAAATCGCTAGTAAGTGATTAAACCCCAAAATTTCCCGGGTGGAAAATTCGCTAAAAAATCTCCTTCTATAGTGAAACTATATTTCATTATAGAAAGGAGAAACTATGAACACAAACGAATTCTTGAAGAAATTTTATAGGCAGACCTTAGTTGGCAAGGGAACCGAGTATGAGAGCACAATACAAGATCTTAGGCCCATGGCCGTATGTGCGGACGGTTTTCAGATTTCGATCCAGGCAAGTCAGTGTCATTACTGCAGCCCGAGAAGGGATGGATGTATCGACTACAAAGAAGTCGAACTTGGCTTCCCGTCTCTGGCCGAAGAAATGATAAGGGACTATGCGGAGGATGACGATCTGACCAGAACCGTTTACGGATACGTACCCGTGGAGCTAGTAGATCGAATGCTGCAGAAGCACGGCGGAATTGCCGGCTACAGGAAAGCAGGCGAAGAACCCGAAGAACCCGTTTGGTTCGACAAGAACTGAATGTAGTTAGACCAGGTAAGGCCTCGTGATTAATTCACGGGGTCTTATTTTTTTCTACCGAACGCAGTGAGGAAGGGGCGAACAGTCGCGAAATAATCCTTCTCTATAATGAAACTATGTTTAGTAACAGAAAGGAGATACTATGGGACGCAAACCAAAGAAAAAGGGACCATACGAATTAACTTACGAAGAACTTATAGAGAGAATACAAGAATATCATGTAGCTATTTCGAAATTGGAGTCGGATATTTTTGATTCATTACCTTACACAAGTGCTCGTAACATTTGTATGGCTTTATTGGAAGCAGGGCGAGCGTGTCGAAAAGAAGTAGAAGAACTTAAACTAATCATAAAGGTTAGCTCGTGATTAATTCACGGGCTTTCTTTTTTGCCCATTCGCGAAATAATCCTTCTCTATAGTGAAAGAGAGGCAGAAAGGAGAGTAACTATGATTAACTATGTAAGAGAAGCAATGTATGAAGTTTATAAGAACGGGAAACTTCAGCAGACGCGAGTTGGATTTCTGTACAGCGAGAATTCAAATGTATCGGAAAAGATAGCTCGGCTGATGGCTGATTATCCCGCAAGTAAGGGATACGAATTAAAACTGGCTTACGATAGAAAACTGTAATAGCGATTATTTCATAGCCTCTCTTTTTTGTTCGCGAAAAAAACTAGCTCTTTTATAGCATAAAAACTGCTATTAAAAGGAGGTACTATTATGAAATGGTTTATCACAGCTTTTAAAGTAGGAGTAGGGTTTCACCTTGGAAAGATGCTGGTATGCTTGATACCGGAAATACCTAGGATATGGCGAACAACTATAATTAAGTATTCGGAGAGCGATACCGCACCTCAAGAGATAAAGAACTATGCTACCAAACTTATGGCTAAGGAGAAAAGACCGCAAAGACCTAAAGATGTTAAAATAGTAGGGTTTACAGCGTAAACAGCGTAAACAGCTTAAGAGGAAGACGGCTCAGGATTTATTCCTGGGCTGTTCTTTTTATTCGCGAAAAGTTCACCTCTTATAATGATAAGAAACTTAACTTTACACAAAGAAAAGGAGAAAAATTATGAAGAGAATGATGGCTATTATGATGATGGCTATTATGATGATGGTTGTTATGATGATGGTATTTGCAAACGCAGCATTCGCTGCAAGCAAAACTGAAGATCAGCCTAAGAAGGGAGTGATCACAACTATCGGCGAGACAGCTAAAGCCGGAGTGACCGCAGTAGGAAACGCTGCGGTAGCTACAGCGGAAGTTGCCGTCGGCGGAGTGATCATCGCCGGAGAGGCGGTCGGAAGCGTAGCTTGCAGGGGTGCGAGCGCTGTGAGGACTGGGCTTGGTAACAGCATTACATCACTGGGCAACAAGATCAGCGGATTTGGATCTTGGTTGTGTGGTAAGAAGTAAGATCAAAGGAGGGTCTGAGAAATATCTCAGGCTCTCTGTTTTTGTTTCGCGAAAAATACACTCTGTATAGTGAAACTGAAAATACATTTTACGGAGGTAATAATCATGATTATTTTGAGTTTGCTATTAATATTCCTTTTAGGAATAGTGATGCTTGTCCTGATTTCAAGCGGGGCATTCCTCGCTATATTCGGGGATTTGATAGTAGCAGTACTTGCAATAGTTGGCGTGATTAAGCTCATAAAAAGTATTGGCAAAAAGTAAAAGAAAGGAGAGGTTATTGGAGAAAATCCAAGCCTCTCTGTTTTTGTTTCGCGAAAAAATCACTTCCTATAATGACAAGAAAACTACATTATTTGGAGGTGTTAGTTATGATGGATTTTATGTATGGAGTGGCAATGATTGCACTTGGAATTCTTGTAGGAGGATTGTCATTAACGTACATCACTTGGATGGTGGCGTTTAGTGACAGGTTCTTCGACAAGGTGTACAAGAAGACAATAAATTGGTCGCTCAAGATCGCAAATGAAGTTCAGACGAAGATCGAAGAAGAACTGTACAAGTAAGGCACAAAGGCCCGGAGAGAAATCTCTGGGTCTTTTGTTTTTTCTTCGCGAAACATTCTCGCGCTTACATAGGAGGCCGCTAAGAAGAAGCATGCGAAAGGAGGTTAACAATGAAAAAGATTAAGATTTCTGAGGAACTGAAAAACAAGATTCTGAAATTACATCATGAGGAATTTCTCGAGTCGGGAGAGATTGCTCAGATTTTGAGTATTCCAGAGTTTGTAGTAGTGTCAGTGATTAATCCTCACTGGTAACCAGGTAATCGCTTCTTCTTAGCAGCCTCTTTTATTTTATCACTATTCGCGTAAAAAACCCAAGCTATAGTGATGCAAAGAGTCCACACAGAAAGGAGAAAAATATGTGGAATTGGCTCAAGAAAAAAGAAACAGAACTGGACAAGGTTCGTGAAAAGGCGTCCAAGACGCTCGACGAAGCGCTTGATCAGTACTCCCTCTTAGGAGATGAGGAGGGAAAGAAGGCGGAAGGATTGGCAGCACTCTACAAAGAGGTCTGCGCCGACGAAAATAACAGGAAGAATAATGTCCTGGGCGTCGTTGGGCAGGTGGTTGTAGGTGCTGGGTCGATCGCGATCGCGGTCGCGAACCTCTGGATGTTCAAGAGGAGCACTGAGAAAGAAGAGGCTGGCGAGATCTACGATACCACAACAAAGCGGACCACAGTCAATAATGGACTGATGGGAAGGTTTTTCAAGTGACGGACTTGCAGGCCGGAGGGTCTAGGAAGAAATTCCTAGGCTCTCTGTTTTTCAAATCCAGAAAAATCCCAGGGGTGAAATTTCATGAAAACTTTCTATAAGCCGATCGACGTGGCTGACAAGAGAGCTAAAGGAAAGGTATACCACTGCGATAACCCGATATACAACAGCTGCACGCTATATTTGCTGCCAGATGAACGTGGGTTAGCAGTGATTCAGCAGCGGTTTAATAAGGTACTAAAGGTGACGTGGTGGGGTCCGATTGACACAGTAATCAATGTGGACATATCGCAGCAGGAGGGCTTAGACGCATATTTGAATAAACATGCCCGCAAGCCTATTGATGGCATGTACCCGACGATTCCGTTAAGGAAAGTAATGTGGGGGCTGCGCATGAAACCATTGGAACACAAGATTTGGGAGACAAAATTCTGAGTCGCGAAAAAAACCTCTTCTATAGTGAAGCACTAGATGCACACACGAAAGGAGAGAAAAAATGAGTACTGTATTAATTGTATTAGGTATTATTCTTATAGTCGTTGGGATCAAGTGCGACGATTGATAAGGCGAGGAGTCTGGGAGAAATCTCAGGCTCTTTGCTTTTCGCGAAAAAAACTAGGCATATGGTGAAGTGACGTCCAGCAAAACAGAAAGGAGAAAAACTATGGACGAAAAGAAAACTATGCCGTTATGGAAGCTTAAGGCAAGGATCGCCCTTGCGGAAGCGAAGGCAAAGGCAGCACAGACAGCTAAGGCTGGGATAAACTGGGTTGCCTGCAACAAGGAACTTGCACTCGGTTTGAGCGCAGGAGCACTCGGTATTGCGAAGGCAGTATCGAAGGTTTCTGCAGGAAGACGCGAGGACAAGATCCACGACTGCAGGCACTGGGATCCCAGAGCCGGACGCTATGTCTGGAGTCGCCGGAAGCTGACGCGCCGCGAGGAGCGTGAGTTTGACGAAAGATACGCGGCTGGAGAATCCAAGTTTCATATCTTAGATGATATGGGACTGCTGAAGTAAGTCACGGGGGAGTCTAAGAAGAAATTCTTAGGCTCTCTGTTTTTGTCGCGAAAAATACATCCCTTATAGTGAACAAGTAAACAACTTATTCTAATTAATAAGGGGGTACTAACTATGAAAAGGAACGGAGTTATTATCGTGACGGACAATGATGCTAAGATGATCAAGTCGAAGCACTGGATGATCAGCAGGGGAATTACGTATAGAACGTATTACCTACCGATCGATCAGGAGCAGAAGAAACCGATGGTCATGGCTGAAATGTCGGTCATTGATAGGCTACTGTACCGGATTACATTTGGGAGTATGAAATCCGAGAAGGTAGTTGCTTACATGTGAAGACGAGGAGTCTGGGAGAAATCTCAGGCTCCTTTGTTTTTTAAAGATTCTTTAAACCAGGCAAAAGCGAAAGGAGAAAAAGATGAGAAAGGTATTGCTTTGGCTGAGTGGTGTTGCTGTTGGATTTGCAGGTGGAATTTATTGTTTGCTTCGCGGGCGATACACGCAAATGGGCCTTGTGCAGGACATTCTTTGCCACATTGAGAAGAGCGTGTATGGATCAGCCAGCACCTACAGGTTTGAGCCTGTGAACAGGGTGCCACGCTATACAAACTACGCAAACTACGCTAGAAAGCGCGAACAGTAATTTAAAGATTCTTTAAACCAGGCAGAAAATGAAAGGAGAAAACAATGCCTACAGTCACACAGAGAAAGAATGCGAAAGAACGAGTAGAGTACATCACGGAGCTTATTAAGGAATCCGGAGCAGAAGGCGTGAACGGAGCCGTTATCTGCGAGGATTGTGGACTCAATAACAAGCAGAGAAGCGTTATCATGTCCCGGCTTTTGGAGAAAGAGCCTCGGATCAAGCGAATCAGTGGCGGTAATCGAGTTCCCGTTTATATTTGGCAGGAAGCCAAGGAAGAGCCGAAGAAAGAAGAACCGGCGCCGAATCCGCTCCCCGCTACAACGCATAGCGCATTTTTAAAGAATCGTTACAAGAAGCAATATAACAATGAGGGGTATCTGGATATGACAGCATCTAAGGCGATCGATAACGTGGAGAAGGATCTGATTACACCGAAGGCGGGCGAGATTTGGACGTCCGAAGAGTCTAATGGCAAGCGTGTGTTCGTTTATATTTTGACCTATTCTGGCGACGCGGTGCAGTGTGTGAAGATGTACGACCGTAAAGACTACGCTACCGTGGATCAGGTTGCATTTCCTATTACTATGCCCCTCGGGGGATTGGATCTCGTGGGCGATCTTAACAGAGTAACTTTCAAGCTTAAGAGATATTTAGTCAAGCGCGAACGTAATTGCGTTGAGGCTCATCTTAACAGTACAATGAAAACTTTGGAAAAAATCTGGGGTTTCCAGTCGATTGTCAGGAAAGTCGAGGTCCCGGGTCCCGAGAGAGTTGTCACGAAGGAAGTGGTCAAGGAAGTTCCCGTCGAGAAGATCGTCTACCGGGATAAGGCGCCCGTCGAGGTACCTGATGGTTATATTTCAGAGCAGGAAGCTAAGATCGCAGGCCTTCAGCATCAAATGGAAATCTGGCGCAGTGCATTCTGGGCGGTTGCAAAGAGCCGTTCGGAATCCGCGAAAAATTAACTGGTTATAATGAAACTGACGGACATTTGAAAGGAGGAAACAATGAAACGTTCGGAAACTAAAGATCTTATCAGACAATGTGAGAATATTGAGCGTTTGCGATGGCGTAAGTGCTTAGTAGCTTTCTTTACAGGAGGATTACTCATGTATGAAGCATTAAGACAGGCTAACGGCGCGGGACGAGCAAGACTCATGCATGATCTGCTGCGAGATAACCCGGATAACTTCATAGATGATGAAGATTGACCGCAGTTAATAGACAAATGGTAGTTTGAGAGCCTAGAAATTTCTGGGCTCTCTTTTTTATCAACGAAAGGAGAAAGATATGAAGATTCACTATGAATCTAGGAAAGACTGTGATGAAGAGCTGGTTGTAAAGTGGGTAAAATGCGCGGCATCCGTGCTGCTTATCGCGAACGCGAGGGATCTTAAGATAAAAAGATGGGCGCAGACGATTGTTGAAGCTGCTGGCATTGCAGGGCTGTTTAAGAATGCAGCTGAGTTTGGTCAGGTACTTCAGATCAGAGAAGAACACTACCCGAAAGGAGAACGGAAATGAATATTAAGTCGCTTGCCGTAAAGGGCATCAAATTCTGGAACAAACACGATCGTACGATCCTGAAAGGCGTTAGCATTGCCAGCTCGCTTCTAGCGGTGGCATTTGCCTGGAACGCGCGCCCGAAGTGCGAGAAAGCACTTGAGGAACTCAATGCGAGGAACGCCTCAAACGTTGAGAAAGCAAAGACCCTTGGAAAGATCGTAGGCCCGATGATAGTTGCAGAGGCAGTTTCTGTAGGAAGCAGCCTGTTTGAGTATAAGAAGACAGGCGAGAAGCTAGCCGGAATGGTTAATGCGGTATCGACCTACAAAGCCCTTAGCGAGATCCGTAAGGAAGCTGAGAAGGAAAATCTTCCGGAGGAGAAAGTCAAGGAGATTGATGATGCCATTGTAAAGAAGCGTTTGGAAACGGCCAGCTCGGAAGAGATCGAAACAACTGGCCACGGCGACACGCTATTTATCGAGCCAACATACACCGGCAAGGTATGGCGAGGGTCGAAAGACTACTGGGATCTGTGCGTAGAAAAGTGTAACTCAAAGCTTTTCGCCTGCTATGACAAGTACGGAATCCTGAAAAAGGACGAATTTGCCATTTCCTTCTGGGACATCTTCAGAGAACTGAAGCTTAGAACGTATGACATGCTCTTTATGCTCGAATTCCCAGCGAGAGATTTTAAGGAGCTGCCGGTGATGCTAGAGCCTGTAGAGTTTACTGAGAAGGATGGCAGCACGTCGCTTGGGTACAAGGTTGTGTTCACGCATAGACCTTCTATCGCATACTCAGATCTTGTGGAGGGATGATATGGAAGTTGGCGAAACTAAAATTGTGGAGTTTAACGAGTATTGTGCAACCTGTAAGTACAGGGATTTAGACGAAAAAGACGATCCCTGCTTTGATTGCTTGGCGGATCCGGTAAATGTGTACTCGCATAAGCCGACTAAATGGAAGGAGCGCGAGTAATTCGCGAAAAAAACCACTTCTATAATGAAACTGATAGTTCAGCTAGAAAGGAGAAAAAAATGGCTGAAGAAAAGAAGACAATTGACGCAACTGTTAATAGTGACGGCAAAGTTGTTGAGGAGAAGGAGAAGTTCTCCCTCAAGAAGAAGTGGGCAAAGGCCCCGGGCTGGATGAAGACGGCGGTAAAGATCGCTGGAGTCGTCGGCTTGGCGGCTGGAGCATACGTCATCGGGAAGAGGAACGACGCACCGGACTCCTGGCAGCAGCTGCCGGAACTTGACACGGAGCCGTCGGAGGAAGTCACACCCGAGTAATCGGACTGGCGACTATTGGGATCCAGAGGGTCTAGGAAGAAATTCCTAGGCTCTCTGTTTTTGTTTAGAAAGGAGACATGCATGGCTGATAAGAGGCCTATCGAAACCGTAGAAGGATTGGTCATGGAAGACAAGAAACCATTCTGGAAACGGGTATACGATATGATCTTTGCGGAATCCATTGAAGATGTGCGCAAGGATGTAGCAAAGCACGTTATTGGCCCGTATATTAAAGATTTCTTCTGCGATCTATTCACCGAAGCAGTTCAGAGATCTATCTACGGATCTGGAAAAAGCAAATATTCTCTGCGTGGCAGTGCCCGAAACCTGGTAAGAAACCGGGTTGACGAAGCTTCGTATGAGCAGTATTACAAGCGGTCGCAGCCAAAATCAGAGAGTGATGAACTCTATGAGCCGGTTGTTATGGACAGCCGCGCTAAAGCCGAACGAGTAATCATGATACTCCAGGCTAGGATAGCGGAATACGGCGAAGCAACTATCAACGAACTTAACGACTGCCTGAAGAGGATCGGCAAGTTCACTGACGAGTACTATGGTTGGAAAGATCTGAGCGGCGCAAATGTTCGCAAGCTTGGTCTTGACGAGTATCAGGTAATTCTGCCTGAACCAATCCAGTTAACGAAGAAAGGAAGGCCTTATACATATGAAGTTTGATTTGATCAATACGGCGAAGAGTGTTGCCTCTCGGGTGGCGTTCTTCATGAAGGACAAGTCCCCAGAACTCTGCTTTGCAGGCGGCGTTGTTAGTCTGATTGCCGCTGGATATTTTGTATGGAATGGGAAAGCAAAGTGCGAAGAAGCTATGAAGAAGCATGAGGAGCGCATGAAGCGCATCCAGGAACTCGAAGAGGCTGTGCGCAAAGGAGCTCTCGATCCTGCCGAGGTCACCCCGAAGGAAATTAAGGGCCAGAAAAGGCACTATTGCATGAAGACTGCTGTGGAATTTGCAAAGATCTTTGCTCCGATTGCCATTCTGACTATTACCTCGATGGCTCTGTTTGGAAAGTCAACAGCGATCTACAAGGGGCGTTACCTGGCATCTGCGGCGGTCTGCACGCAGCAGAGTAAATACATAAAACAGTTGGAGGAACAACTGGGAGAGGACAAGGTCAAGGAGTTGTCTACTCCAGTCAAGGACCCTGACACGATGGTGATACTAGCGCCGCCACTCTCAGAAGCTCCCGTGTTCTTCTTTGACTGTCGATCGCGGGAGTGGATTGACGGAGATCCGGAGGCAACAAAATGCAACCTGAAGCGCCTGTACAATGTAGCGAACGATCTTCTTCGAATTAACAAAAAGGGGATCTTTCTTAACCAGATAGTAAAACTTCTGGATCTTCATACTGGCACCGACTGTATCATAGGAACTGAGCAGGGGCAGATTTATGGTTGGAGCATGAGCAAGAATCCTGATGATGGCGCGGACGGCTATATTGACTTCGGCGTTGATTGGGACAATACCGATTTCTCGCAGGATGTACTGATCCGGTTCAACTGCGATAAACGACCATTGCTTGGCCGCAGCGGAATGAGCAAACGATAAGGAGACCAATATGAACGGAATTAAAGCAGCTATTATCTTTGCAGCAGGGGCGGTAACGGGGGTTCTCGGAACCGCCTATCATTTTATGAAGAAGGCCGAAAAAGCGTGTAACGAGTACGAAGAAAAGTGCAACCGTGAGTATCAGGAGCTTCGCCAGCTGGCTGGCCTGACAAAGGATTACAAGAGCGAATCTCTGGAAAATTCCCGGGAGGAAAAATCGGAAGAACCTTCCAATCTTGCCCGTGGAAGGAAGACCCAGAAGCACGATTACACAAAATACTCCAAGACAGAGCCTGAGGATGTACACGATGTGATTGCGCGGGCTGAGAACAAGCTCGCAGAAGAAGCAGCCCCAATCGAAGGGGAATCAAGTGGCTCCCGACTCAGAGGGCCTCGTCGTATCAAGCAGGAAGACTATGGCGCTAATCGCACGCTGGAAACAAAAGAGCTGTTCTACTATATCGGGAATGGCGTCGTGACGGATGAGGATGATGAACTCATTCTCCCTGATACACTAGAAGCCATGATCGGTGATGGGCTTACTAAGTATGGGTTTAATGAGAATTCAGAACCTAAAGCTTGGGTGAGAAATGAACGAATGGGCTATGATTTCCAGATTACAAAGATCAAAGCGTCATACACTTCCAATGGCTAATGCTTGGGAAAGGAAGGTATGAGCAACTTAAAGTATCTAATGTGGCTGTGCGATAGGGTAGGGCTGGACACTAAGAAGTACAAGCGTCTGGCTTCTACTCTATATCGCATGCCGTTTGAATGGCCAGGAAAAATTCCAATGGACCGCAATCGAGCACAGGATGGCGTTGTACTTAGGTATTATTACAATCAGGAAACTGGTAATACTCCGCCTAGTGACGATTTGGACTGTTCTGTCCTTGAGATGCTCGTGGCGCTTGTTGAGCGAATGGACTCTATCATTGGGGAGCCTGGCATAACTAAATACGATGTCTGGTTCAAAGAGATTATGGCTAACCTCGAACTAGACGGCGAAACCGACGAATTCTTTAGGGGGGAGGAAGTTAGAGATATCATTCGCAATGCGATGACTCGTAACATTGATTACGATGGACTAGGGGGGTTCTTTCCGCTTCGTCATCCGTATGAAGATCAAAGGGATCTGTCAATCTGGACTCAAATGTCCTATTACATCAACGAAAGATATTAAGGAGGATTGCTATGAGACTTGTAAAGCTTGGGCTGAAGATTGGGTTTGTGTGGTTTGTTGCCGGGTCAACGAAGCAGTGGCTTGATGCGATCGAGACTGTGGTTCTTAAGAGGAAAGTAGTGCCTGGCTTACAGAACTTCACAGAGAAGCTTGACAACTACATCGCGAAGCAGAAGGAGGCACAGAATGCAGAAAAAAAAGAGCAGAGCGTCGAAGGCTCCGAGAAGGAGTAAGATCTTTCTTGCTTCGGCGCTGGTGGGAATCATGATTGCAAGTTCCTCTCCTGCAGCAGAAACCGAAATGGAGACTGAGCCAGCATATTCCGAGGAGGATTTGAATCTACTGTCACATCTAATCGCTGGAGAATGCGAGGGGTGCAACAGGCAAATGAAAACATACGTTGGGTCCGTGGTCCTGAACAGGGTCGCGGATCCTCGTTATCCGGGAACACTTCGAGAGGTTATCTATCAACCAGAACAGTACAGTTGCACCTGGGATGGAAACTTCGAGAAAGAGCCAGGGGAAGAAACTATAGAAGTCGCAAAGTACCTGCTTGAGAACGGCAGCCAGCTCCCTCCAAACGTGATATTTCAGGCTGAATTTAAGCAAGGTACTGGCACGTACGGCGAACCTTTACTGGCACCTAATGGCGTAGAAATGTACTTCTGTACAGGGTGATATTTGTAAGAAAGGAGATAAACGAATGCATAATTACAATGAGGATAAGGTAGAAACTGCGATTGTGTTAACAGGCAGCGAACTCGCAAAGCGGCTTAAGGACGCCAGAAATGTAGGTATCAATGATGCATGGGAGCTGGCAAAGAAGTGGGTAAAGTTAAATAAATCTCTGAACATGTCTGCAGAGGACGCATTTTTAGAAGCGGAAAGGGAGGACGCCAGAAATGTAGGTATCAATGATGCATGGGAGCTCCTCGCCGCTTTAACGGAACTTAAAGATCAGCTTTCGGAACTCGAGACAAAGGCAAATAAACTTAAAGGCCGGTTAGAAAACTATGTATCGGCGCGGGGGTAAAGCATGTATTACAGAGTAAGAAAGTCCTGGGAAGACACCAAATCTCAGCTGGGGGCCTTCACGATTCTCGAAAACGCTATTAAGAAGTGCGACGAGAATCCGGGATATTCTGTCTTCGATGAAGACGGAAAGGTAGTTCATAAGGCTGGGACAGTTGTAATTAGAACAATGTCATACAAGGCAAAGCTTCTCAAGAAGACTGGAAAGCATCCTGCAGGTCAGAAAGTAACTGTTACTAGAAACCGGAAGAAGCAGTGGGTCCTTAAGGATGGCACTGTAGTTAACCGTACGAACCTGACCCTCACTAAACAGGTCTATGACACAAACTGCCGATATTCTAAGGCAGATGCGGAGGCATATGTTAATAAAGAAGGTTTTGCGTCGCCTACTGACTGGCTGTTCTGGTGCAACAAGTACGGGCAGCGAGTCTATATTTTCAAAGGAAAGAAAGGTGCTTGGGTGCTGGAGAAAGTCTTCAGATGTGGAACCGGGATCATCACATCAGATCAGGGTGTTGGTTTCTCATGGAAGATCTGGAACAAAGACAAAGCGTTCAAAGGACCGAGGGTGACACAGTACTGGAACATGCACTACTCAAGCCCGGGAGGAAACTCGATCCATAAGGGGACCATCGGCAAGCCGTCAACGCATGGGTGCATTGCATTGGGCAAGAAAGCAGCCATCTGGGCGTTTAACACGCTTCCGCTTAATACAAGAGTAGTGGTGTTCTAAGATATTTGGAAAGGAGAACAAATGAGTAAAGAAGTAATAGCAATGATCTTATGCTGCCTTATTTTGGTAGCCAGTCTGGTTATGTTTTTCTACTCGGTAATTGCGCTTAAGAGTAAAGAGCAGAAGTTAAAGGACTATATGCTGTCTCGCGATCTTAAGTGGGATGAGTACAGTCTCACTGTAAAACGAGTAGACGAGTCGATAGACGGCATTCTTGATCAGTTGGGAAAGGTGCTCGCACATGACAAAGCCGTGTTGGATGACATGCATAATCTAACATCAGAGACGCAGCACGTAAATGCAATAGCAGAGGCATTAATCAAGGAGATCCGGAATGGCGACTATCGAGTTAGACAGGGAAGCGGCGATCAGGCTGAGTGAAGCTATATTTGGACAGCTGTGCAAAGACTACTGCAAAGACTATGGGGTAAATAAAGGCTCCATATGGACCATGGAGCAGTACATACGAAAGTTTCCTCTCACGAGCAACAATGCCGACTATATTATCAAACGGCTTAGAGCTCTGGCGGAGTCCAAGCAGAAAGTGAAGCACAAGCAGCATAGGACAACATATAAGAAACGGAAAAGGGAGGAGATATGAATTAAATGTGGTGGTTAGTTTTATACCTGGTAATTGGAGCACTTGTGATGATGAAAGCAGGAGCCTCATTAAGAGGTGACTCTACGAATGACACGATGATAAACATCACAGTACGCCTTATCTCAATCATAGCCTGGCCGATCATGATGACGGCAGCATTAGCAATGACTATCAATGATGTAAGAAACAAGGAGGAAGAACTTAAATGATTGCTTATGTGTGTGATGAGTGTGGGAAGGTCATTCCCAAGAACGCGGGAAGATATTTACTGAAGTCTATCAAGGCGTCTAACCAGTACGTAGATCCGGTCGTGATCTGTCTGTGCGAGTCTTGCAAGGACAAGTGGGCCGAGAAGGTTCCGGAACTGTTTCGGTTCAACGAGGCCGTTGCAATCAAGGATGTTTTAGAAAGGAGATCTTGAGAATGGGACTGATTCCGAGAGAAACACAGAATAACATTAATGCGGCACTTAGGTGTCTGTATTCGATCGACAAGAGCCTTGGCCGGATTGCTGACGCGCTGGAACGGAATAACGAGATCCATGAGATCGAGGGCATTAAGTTCTATGCCGAAGAAGGAGAGATCGTCGACGAGACTGAAGCTAGCATCTAAATCCGCGTAAAAATCTCGTTCTATAGTGACACAGATGGTCACTATAGAAAGGAGATAATTATGTGGCGTATTAAGAGTTGGTTTTGGAGAAACCTGATGAGCTTTGCCAAGACTATGGTGGATTTATTCGATAGCAGAATGGATACTGCTAACCCGGAATGGGCTAGTAAGCCATACGCGAAGAATCTACTTAGAGGTAAGCTTTGGTGGAAGCGCAGGTGGTACAAAGCCTCTGTAAACTACGCGAGATCTCTGGGCTTTGAGATCAAGTGACGCATGGAGGGTCTAGGAAGAAATTCCTAGGCTCTCTTTTTCTTTTTGGCGGCGAAAGGAGAAAATTATGGATGTGAAAACAACGTATGAGGTAGAGCTGGAACTGGCGATGGATGAGAACGAGGATAAAACTCCAAAAGATATCTGCGTCGAGGGGTGCATGGCACAGGTTACTGATGCTCTGACCGGAAAGAATTTTCGTAGAATGCTTGGGGCAATTGAGGGACAGATCCGAGCTGCTTATAACGCAGGCTATAACGAAGGCAAAAACTGCGGTGAGGCTTCGGAAGATATTTGGCGCATGGTTCAGACCGTTGCGAAGTATGATTGCGACGAACTCGACTACGCGTTCCATACTGGAGAATTCCTGTCAGATGCGTTCAAGGAGTATAAGCTGAAGGAGTTCCGCGAGCTATATCTTAAGCACGACAAGGAAAAAGCGCAGCAGAAAGATACGGATATCCGTGTCGGTGATGAGGTAATTGGCATTCCCCTTGACACCATTAGGTTGGTGGGTCCTCACAAAGGTTGGGCTATTAGGGTCGGTATGACTTATGTAACGGTCTTCGATAGCGTCACCGGAAAGGTCTTCGATATGTCAAAAGTCACTTGCACTAAAACCGGCCGTTCTTACATACTGTAAATCTCTACGAATAAGAAAGGAGATCGAACATGACAATCAAAGCTAAAACCATATTTAAGATGTTGGCTATTGTCTGTGTACCGCTGACCGGATATTTGGCAGCAAGAGGAACCAAGAAGTATCAGGAGGAGATGGAGAAGCTGAAGGAGGAAAAGCCTGAAGCCGATATTACCACTCAGGACAAAGCAAAAGCAGCCGTTAAGAGCTATGGAATGGCCGCAGCGACTGGCGTAGCAGCTGTAGGCTCCATCATCGCGATCGACAAGATCACATATAAGGAGCTTGTAGCAGCAGGAAGCGCTGTTGCTCTCGGGAAGAACAAACTCGAACGGAAGATCCGTGAGTATAAGGCTTATCGAGAAGCGACGATTGCTAATGTTGGAAGAGACGCAGAACGGGATATTCGAAAGGATGCCGCAGAGATTTATACTCGGCAGTCGTATGTCTCTGGTGCCGCAACCGACGAAACCGTCCATACATTCCGTCTCGACTGGTTCGGGGAAGAAAAATGGATATATTTTGATGCCACATATTCCGAAGTGATGGCGGCTCTTATGGCAATGAACGCCGAGCTTGCTGACGAAGGATGCGTAAGGGCGGTCAATATCTTCACGGAAACGGGGCATTCTGATCTTATTACCGACGAGATGATGTCAAGGTGCTGGGACGACATGATGATGGCAAACGAATTAACTTCGTATATTCCATTTGATACCATCATGGCACCGGACGGCGTCATTGAAATAAGGACCAATGTCTACCCTAACGACAACTATGATGAATACATTGAAAACTATACGATTATGCCTGAGGAACTGGAAGGGGTGATTTGATGGATGTATGAATACGACTTCTTTGAGGTAGCAGTAGATTGGATGAAAGACACCCGAGTCGTGTACCCAGTATTTATCGTCAGCACCCGCCTTAAGGATCTCATGGTCCGTGGCGGGGATTTTTATGCTGTTTGGGATGAAGATACTGGAATGTGGTCTACCGATGAGAATACAGTAATCGACATCGTGGACAGAGCACTCCTTGCGAAGAAAGAGGAGTTGGACGCAGCAGGAGGCGGGCGTGTTACAGTACGGCGAATGAAGTACTCGAACGGCAAGTCAATCGACGCCTGGCATAAGTATGTGAAAGATCAGATGCGAGACAAGTATACCCCGCTTGACGAGACGATTACATACGAGAACACCAAGGTGAAAAAGAGCGACTTTGTCTCAAGGCGCCTGCCATATACGTTGCAAGAAGGAGATATTTCTGCTTATGACGAACTTGTTGGAACACCATTCGATGAAGACAATCGAAGAAAGCTGGAATGGGCTGTGGGAGCGATTGCGACAGGCGATTCGAAACATATCCAAAAGTTTATCGTCTTGTATGGACCGGCTGGCTCGGGTAAGTCAACATTTCTTAACATCGTTGAGCAGCTCTTTGCAGGGTACACGTCGACATTTGACGCAAAAAGCATGGGCGCGTTCAACAATCAGTTTGCGCTTGACTCCCTCAAAGGGAATCCGCTCGTATCGATACAGCACGACGGGGATTTATCGAGGATCGAGGACAACACGATGCTTAACTCGGTCGTGTCGCACGAGACGATAGAAGTCAATCCGAAGTATGGTCGGAAGTACTCAGCCAAGTTTAACACCTTTCTGTTTTTAGGCACAAACAAGCCTGTAAAAATCACAGAGGCTAAGAGCGGACTTCTCAGGAGGTTGATCGACGTAAAACCGACAGGAAATAAGATCCCGTACAAGCGGTACCAGGCGTTAATGAAGCAAGTGAAGTTTGAGCTTGGAGCCATCGCTTATCACTGTATCCAGGTGTATAAGGAACTGGGCGAGGACTACTACGAATCATACGTTCCTGTTGAAATGATGTCGGCAACTAACGACTTCTACGACTTCATGCAGAGCTGCTACGACGACTACATTGAATCGGACCACGTAACATTAACTGAGGCATGGAAACGCTACAAGGAATACTGCGAGTTCGCTAATGCGTACCAGTTACCTATGAGAGCAGTGCGTAATGAGCTTCATAACTACTTCAGGGAGTATGAGGAGCGAGCACGTATCAATGGGGTGCAGGTACGCTGTTTATATTCTGGATTCCGTGTAGACAAATTTCAGATAGGAAAGGAGGATAGCAGTGGCGAAGATGGTCATACTGCTGGTTCTGACGCTACTGACGCTAGCAGCGGTAATTCTGGATTCGGATGGCTAACATTTAAAGACCAGCCATCGTGGTTCGATTCAAATTATGGCGATTGGCTTGCCCAATATGAAAAGGACTACGGTAAGGGCGGACAACCGGAACAGGCATGGGCAAAGTGTAAAACTAAGCTGTCGGATCTGGATACAAGGCAGACTCATTACACAAAACCGCCAGAAAACTACCCGATCTTGATGGCAGATTTCGATCTGAGGAATGAAGCTGGCGAGAAAGATCTGAATTTAAACCTGAAAGCCGCGTTGGAATGGCCAAAGACATACGCTGAATTGTCAAAAAGCGGCGGCGGGATTCATCTCTACTATCTTTACGATGGCGACATGACGAAATTGAGCAGAATCTACGCCCCAGGAATAGAAATTAAGGTCTTTACCGGTGGTTCAGCAATACGACGCAAACTCACACTTTGCAATAATGAGCCTATTGCTCACATCACAAGTGGGTTACCAATGAAAGGAGAACGGAAAAAGAAGGTGGATTGGAAAGGATTTAAGGACGCGCAGCACCTTCATAATCATCTGGTCAAGGAAATCAAGAAGAACCTTGCTAAAGAAGTGCACGCAGACACAACATCATCCATACATATGATCAAAAAGGTATTGGACGATGCATATGAAAGCGGAATTCCCTATAACGTGACCAGTTTCTTTGGCCCTGTTAGGGATTTCGCGGCAGCATCAACTCATCAGGCAGATCATTGTTTGGAATGTGTTACGCAAATGCACTTCAAAAGTGAGTCAGTTGAACGGGTAGAGGCCGCATTGACGGATTTAGCATCGTCGGAAGAAAGGCCTTTGATTGTATTGGACATTGAAATCTACCGTCCAGACCCAAAAACTGATAATGAAGGGCTGTTCCTCATCTGTTGGAAACGCCAAGGGGCTCCAAGAGACACAATTGTTGCGATGGTTAATCCATCAGCTGAGGAAGTCGAGGAATTATTCAAGTGCGACATTGTTGGGTTTAATTGCCGAGACTATGATAACCACATGCTCTGGGCTGCTTCGATGGGTATGAATAATGCCGGGCTGTATAATCTTTCATATAGAATGATAAACTTGCACGATAACAGTGCAAAATACGGTGAAGCATACAATCTCTCAAAGTGGGATGTTTATGAGTACTGTAAAGCAGCAGGAAAACGGCAGAGTCTAAAGATGTGGGAGATCGAACTTGGCCAGTCCCATATGGAAATGGGTATACCATGGGATCAACCGGCACCAAAAGAGCGGTGGAACGACATTATCGAATATTGTAAGAACGATGTCGAGGCGACTGATGCGGTATTCATCGCCACTAAGGGTTTTCGACTTGCTAGAGAATTCCAGGTGAATCTGGTTAAAGCTTTGCATGGGGACGAAATAGCGGTAAGCACAAACGATACTGCAAACACTCTGTCAAAGAGGGCTATTTTCGGTAAGAATAGAAACCCTCAGTCCGAGTTCAACTACAGAAACCTGGCATTGCCTGTAGGATCCAATCAGTATGAAGAGTATCGCCGGAAATTTGGATCAGACTATAAGTTCCGTGTGTGGAACGAGAAAGGGCTACCAGAGTACAGGGATTATGTACCAGGCGAAGTGCTACCAGAAGGATGGTCAATTCTGCCATTTTTCCCGGGGTATGAATTTGATGGAATGGCTCCAAAAGGGTTCAAATCCAAGTTCCATGATGATTATGGTGGGGAAGGTGGAAGAACATTCTCCGCGCCGGGAATGTATGTAAATGTGTGGGACGGAGACATAGCGTCTCAGTATCCGCACTCAATCATGGCAGAGGTGCTGTTTGGGCCAAGATATACAAGGATCTTCGCCGATATTGTTCAGGCGCGTATTGCAGTCAAGCATAAAGACTTCGAGACTGCCGGCCAACTACTGGAAGGAGCCCTAAAGCCCTATCTCTCAGAGGATGCTGCTGGCGATCTGGCGCAGGGCATGAAGATTATTATCAACTCTGTCTACGGCCTTACTAAAGCTACGTTTGAAAACGAGTTTAGAGATCCTAGGAATGTTGACAATATTGTCGCAAAACGTGGAAATCTCTTCATGCTCGTGCTCAAAGAGCAAGTCGAACTTCGAGGCTTTAAGGTCGTCCACATCAAGACTGACTCCATCAAGATCGCAAACGCAACAGATGACATTAAAGAGTTTGTAATCAAGTTCGGTAAGGAATATGGTTACAACTTTGAGACAGAAGGCGAATTCGAGAAGTTTGTGCTGCTAAATGATGCTGCCTACGTCGCATATGACAAGAAAGAAGGCTGGATCACAAAAGCAAAACAAATGCAGGAGCCATATGTCAAGAAGACGCTGTTCACCAGAGAGCCTGTTACATTCGACGACACCTGCCAGACATTCAATGTTCATGAAGGAGCAATTTACATAGACTTGAATGAGCCTCTGATAACTGCGCATGCTGGAGATGAGGCGTCACTCATTTCGATGGAAGCAGAAATGGATAAGATCAAGAAGGCTCTTGAAAAGGGCAAAGTCCCTCGTGGGTATGGCAGTGTGGATGACATGCAGGAAACGCTTGCCAGGCTAACAGACGTGACGTCTAAATGCCACAGCTTGCAGTTTGTCGGAAGGGTCGGAAGGTTCTGCCCAATTAAACTCGGATATGGCGGAGGAGTTCTCTATCGGGTACAGGATGGGAAGAATTATGCCATTGGCGGGACAACCGGCTATAGGTGGTTGGAAGCAGAGTACGTTAAAGAGCACGGACTCGAAGAATTTATTGACACGTCATACTTCACACGGCTTGTCGATGAGGCAGCAGAAGCAATAGGGAAGCTCGGAGACCTGGAGTGGTTCATCAACGGTGATGCTGGTGAGCCAATGCCAGGCTTTATTAATGAGCCGGAACCAGAGGTTTATATTTCAGAGGGCACTGACGAAGAGGTGCCATTCAACTAAGAAAGGAGAGTAACTATGAGACTTGTTAAGAGAGGCGCAAGAAACTTCACATTAGAAGGGCTGACTACTGACGACTTCAAGTGGAAGAATGCTGAGGGAAGACCCGGCCTGAATCCGAACTATGCTCCGCAGCATTACATCATGGTATGGCTGACCAGTGATGTTGCCGACGAGATGGTAGAGGCAGGCTTCGATGTGCGTATGGGGCTTGATAAGAAGCATCTGGATGCCGGTGAGAAGCCGTGGGTCAAGTTCATCATGAAGCCGAAGATGCGGCCGAACAGAGATACCGGAGAGGACGAGTTCGTTCCGAAGATCGTTATGAAGACTCCCAGCTCAACTACGAGGTTTGAGTCTGCATCAAAGCTGGAGCTGATTGATCGTTCCCTCATCGAGAAGGCCGACATGGCATTCCATAGCTGGGCATCAGATGAGCACAGGCCTCCGTCACTGTACATTGATAGTTTCTGGTTCACTACAGCCGATTCTGTAGGCACCGGCGGGGATGAGTTTGATGCCGAATATGGGTATGGTTATGACGCTGTTCCGGAGCCTGATAACGACGAAAATACACCGTTTTAAGGTGTGTCAAAAAGTGTGTCAAATATTTCGTGTGTCAAAAAATATTTGACACATTTGGCATTTTTTGGCGAAAATCTTAAAAAATTAAGAAAATCTTAAGAATTGTGTCAAAAAAAGTGTCACACTCGAAAAAAGTGTCACACCCCACAAACGTGTCAACCACGCGGAAAATCGGACTTTTTGTGTCAAATGTCAAAAAAATACTATAAAAGATTATAAAAAAAATAAAATTATATAGTTTATAGGGAATTTTGACTTTTTTGACACAATTAGCCATTTTCCGCGATTGAGGGCTGAAATGTCACTTGCATTATATGACTATCAAATTGATGCTGTAAAACAGCTGAGGAACGGCTGTATCCTCGATGGTGACGTTGGAACTGGCAAGAGTAGGACCAGTCTCGCCTATTGGTACTTCAGAGTGTGCAAAGGGCAAGTTCCTGTTAATGGCAAAGGCACCATCCGGCTAATGAAAGATCCACGCGACCTGTACATTATCACAACAGCGAAGAAAAGGGACTCGCATGAGTGGGAAGAGGAGCTGGCGAGCTTCGGACTGATAGGTGGCGTGAACAAGGATGATGGTGTCACCATTACCATAGACTCGTGGAATAATATAAAAAAATATAAAGACGTCTATGGAGCTATGTTTATATTTGATGAGCAACGAGTAGTGGGCTCTGGATCATGGGTGAAGGCGTTCCTCAACATCGCAAGAAAGAATCACTGGATCTTGCTGAGTGCCACACCAGGAGATACATGGTCAGATTACATACCGGTGTTTGTTGCGAACGGGTTCTACAGTAATAAGACCGACTTCACTAGGCGCCATTGCGTTTACAGCCGATTTGCCAAGTACCCAAAGATTGAGAGGTACGTTGATCAGGGAATACTTGCCCAGCATCGAGCGGACATTCTTGTGCACATGACCATGACTCGTGAAACAGTGCCGCATCATGTGTGGATACCGTGCACGTATGACAAGGAGTTGTACAAGACAGTATGGAAAGACCGATGGGATCCCTATGATAACAAGCCTATCGAGGAAACAGGTAAACTATTCTATCTGCTTAGAAAGGTAGTGAACAGTGATGCTAGCAGAATCGAAGAAGTTCGAACGATTTGTAGAAGACATAGAAAAGTCATCATCTTTTACAACCACACCTATGAGCTCCATACACTCAGGGAGTCGCTCATGGGCGAGGTTGACGATATCGGAGAATGGAACGGAGAAGTACATACTCCTGTTCCGACCAGCGAGGACTCGTGGGTATACCTCGTACAATATATTGCCGCTTCCGAAGGCTGGAACTGCATACGAACGAATTGCATTGTCTTCTATTCTCAAGACTATAGTTATAGACGAACGAAACAAGCAGAAGGCAGAATCGACAGGGTGAACACCCCGTTCAAAGATCTGTACTACTACCACCTGCGAAGTAGTGCTCCTATTGACCTGGCAATAGCGAGAGCTTTGAAGCAGAAAAAGAACTTCAACGAGCGGACGTTTTTGAAACATTAGCTTTTCTTTTAGTCGCGTAAAAAACACGGCCTATAATAGAAGGGAGAGAATAGGTTTTAGAATCTATTCTCTCTTTTTGCTTTTGTCGAGAAAGGAGACACAATGAAGGAGAGTAAGTTTCAGCATGACTTGATCCGGGAGATTAAAGAACGGTTCCCCGGAAGCATTGTTCTAAAGAACGATGCCACATACATTCAAGGCATTCCTGATCTCCTTGTTCTCTATCGCGACAGATGGGCTGCGTTGGAAGCGAAGAAGAGCAGCACGGCAGCTCATAGGCCGAACCAGGATTATTACGTTGAGACCATGAACGGCATGGGGTATTCAACGTTTATATTTCCAGAGAACAAGGAGGATGTAATGAATGAGCTCACTGAGTACTTTCATGGATCACGCTCTATTCAGTCCTAGTCAACCGGCATGGCTGAATTACGATGACGATGATCTAATCAATGCGTATTGTAATTCGCATAGAGCAGCTCTTGGAACGGAAATCCATGAGTGGTCTTCTGCGCAGATCAAGCTTAGCAATAAGGTCTCCAACATTAAGGAGATCGAAAAAGGCGTAAAGACTCACATCTTTGAGAAGTATACCGGCACTGGCGCCGACTATGGAAAGATGCTTCTCGAGAACATGGATTATTTGCCACATGAGATCTATCCAACAGTTAAGCTGTTTGTTAACGACTCTATTGGGTATCGGATGTCGTCCGAGCAGAAGATCGAGTACTCTGATCTATGCTGGGGTACGTCGGATGCTATCACGTGCGTCGATAACAAACTGTTTATATTTGATCTGAAGACTGGCAGCAGGCCGGCTAAGGAAACGCAGCTGCTCGTGTATGCAGCACTGTTCTGCTTACAGGAGCACACGAAGCCCAATGAGCTGGAGATCGAAACCAGAATCTATCAGAATGGAGACGCCCTTATTACTAACCCGCCTTCGGATGTGATCTATGACATCATGAGCAAGATAGTACATCTTGACTCTGTGATTGGCAAATTCAGAGGACGCAGGTGAACTCAAGCATGCGTCACCGGTCCGCGTAAAAAACACACCTTGTAATAGAAGAGAGAGTATAGGCTTTAGAAAGCTTATGCCCTCTCTTTCTTTTATGCTCAGAAAGGCGATTACAATGATTGACTATTTGATGCACGAAGGAAAAGCATGGGATGAGAATCCACCAGGACGAGGCTCTGGAAGATACGCTCATGGAAGTGGCGAAAATCCTTATCAGCACGATCCAACGTTTTTAGGCAAATTTGAACGCTATAAAGCGAAAGGACTGACTGAGAAAGAGATAGCTGAGAAACTGTGTTGCTATGATGTCTATGGCAATCCGACAACGAAAGCTTTAAGAGCCAGAGTAAGTGCTGAGAAGGCAAGTATTAAGCAGAAGCAAAGAGTGGATGCCCTTAAGCTGTATGAAGAAGGCAAAGGGTTTACTGAGATTGCCAGACGCATGGGGCTTAAGAACGAGTCTACTGCCAGAAGTTTGGTTGCTTCTGCCAAGACAGGCAAGCTTAACAAGTTGGAGGATACAGCTAACGCCTTACAGAAGCTTGCTGACGAAAAGAGGTTTGTTGATATTTCAGCAGGTGCTGAGAACTATCTCAATACTACAAAGACAAACCTTGATACTGCAGCAAAGGAGAGCCTTAGGCAAAGAGGCTACCATGTCTGGAGTGTAAAGATTCCTCAGCTTGGAACAAACCACCAGACTACGGTTACAGTTTTGGCTCCGCCGGATGCTACGTATGGTGAATTGCTTGAGAACAAGTTTAATGTTAAACCGGTTTACAAAGAGAATCGAATTGTAAACGAAGACGGTAAAGTGGTTGCTTTGGGCTATCTTGCTAAATCAAAGATACATAACATAGACAGTTCTCGCGTTATGATTGATTATGGTACGCCTGATGGCAAAGGTGGGGCTGAGATGGATGGCCTCATTGAACTTCGTCGTGGGGTTGACGATATTTCAATTGGATCCAATCACTACGCGCAGGTACGAATACCTGTTAATGGTACCCATTATGCCAAAGGCATGGCCATCTATAGCGATAAGCTTCCCGCTGGTGTTGATATTTTAGTTCACACCTATAAGAAAGCAGGAACTCCCATGATTGATGGGGATAAAGGCGTTCTTAAACCAATGAAGACCTTAGACAATGGCGAGGTTGATTGGCGAAATCCTTTTGGTGCGACTGTAACACAGCGAGAGTACACCGGCGAAGACGGGAAGAAGCACTATTCTGCAGCCAACATTGTTAATGAAGAAGGAACATGGCAAGGGTGGAGCAGAAATCTTTCTTCGCAGTTTGGCTCTAAGCAGCCAGCTAACATGATTAAACGACAGCTGAACCTTGATTATATTTCAAGGAAGGAAGAATTTGAAGCTATTAATGCTTTGGAGAACAACACTCTGAAGAAAAAGCTTCTTATCGAGTTTGGTGATAAGTGTGATACAGCGGCTGTTGAGTTGAAAGCAGCTCCATTCCCTGGGCAGCAGTCGCATGCAATCTTGCCCAACCCCAAAATTCCAGAAACAGAGATCTATGCCCCTAACTACAAAGATGGGCAGAAAGTTGTCTTGGTAAGGCATCCTTACGCAGGGCCTTTTGAATCTGCAATGGTTACAGTTAGAAATACTGGATCTCCTGGAAAAGCTATGATTGGGCCAAACGCTCCCGATGCTGTTGTAATTAACGCAAAAGTTGCAGCCAAGATGTCTGGAGCAGATTTTGATGGCGATACTGTTGCGGTAATTCCTATCTCTGATAAAGTTAAGGTCGATGTAAAACCTTCTTTACCGGATCTTAAAGGGTTTGACCCGTCTGACGCTTATCCCGGATATGATGGGATGAAAGTAATAACTTCTCAGAATAAGCAGACTCAGATGGGAATTGTGTCGAATCTTATTACCGATATGACTTTTCAAGGTGCTGACTCTAAACAGATTGCTAGAGCTGTTAAGCATTCGATGGTAGTTATTGACTCTGAAAAGCATAAGCTGGACTATAAGAGAAGTGAACGAGAGAATGACATTCAAGATCTTAAAGAGCAGTTCCAGCAGGGTGGTGGCGCTTCGACGCTCATTTCAAGGGCGAAATCAACAACGCGAGTACCTCAGAGAAAAGAGTGGTCTCCATCGGCTGCGTCAATTGACCCTATAACCGGTAAAAAGATTTACGCAAAAACTGGTGAGACTTATGAAGAAGTTAAACTAAAGGGCGAAAGAGTATTTGACCCTAGCACTAATAGGATGAAAACTGTTTATCCTGCTGGTGACCAGCACGGCTGGGTCGGAACTTACTCAGACAAGGATGGCAATCTCTTCTACTATTCGTCTGATAAGAATACTGGGAAGAAAGTTCGAGTGACCATTACGGAGAATGATTACACGAAGCGGAAGACAGTACCTAAGATGGACGAAGTTACTAAGATGTCTGTAGCAGATGATGCATATGAGTTGACATCTGGTGGTAAAGAAAAGGGTGGGTTCAAGATTGAAAACATCTATGCTGACTATGCAAACAATTGTAAAGCATTAGGGAATCTTGCACGCAAGACATGGCTCGAAACCAAGGAAGACAAGAAAGACCCCGCTGCAGCAAGGCAATATGCAGAAGAAGTTGATTCTCTTAAAGCCAAACTCAGGGTTGCCGAAAGTTATGCTCCCATGGAAAGGCAAGCCCAGATGATGGGAAATAGACGAATGGAAGTTGTAATGGAGGCAAATCCAAATCTTGATAAAGAGCACATTAAAAAGTATAAAGGGCAGGCTATTCAAGATGCTAGAGACATCCTTGGAATTAAGAGAAAGAACTCTTTGATTGACATAACTGACCGTGAATGGGAAGCAATCCAGAATAAAGCAGTTTCTCCTACGACGCTTAGAAGAATCTTAAATAACACAGATCCTGATAAGTTAAGAAAAAGAGCAACTCCTAGAACTGGAAGAACTTTGACCCCCACTATGATTTCGTTAGCTAAAAGCATGGAAAGATCTGGCTATACTAACGAACAAATAGCAGAAAGATTAGGGTTCTCTACATCAACTATCTATAGAGCCGTGCATGGTAGTAATTAATGGAAAGGAGTAGACAAATGGCCGATTACATGGTAACAACGTTCGATAATGTCTATAATCCTTTCACCCACTTCAAGGAATGGTATCAGCGAGACCTTGATTTGGGCTATAACACATGTCAGTGGCTCGCAAACTTCGTCAAAACGTCCATAGAGCTGCCTGAAGAGCTAATGAATCAGGACATAGATCATGGAATTGATGACTTTTTAGCATTCAATCCGTTTGGAATGCACTATAAAGTCTATAAAGACGAAGCAAACACTTTAATTCCGCTCATGTACGAGGAGTATCAGAAGTCAAAACCTAATGATGACGATACCCCATCCTAATTTTATGGCATTGCTAGCTACTCAGCTATAGTCATAAGCAATTCCTCTTGTCTTTTGACCTTCTTGCGAACCTTATTTGGCCTTATGCTTGCTTTATCAAGCTGTATAGTGCCTTAAATAGGGTCTCCGGGGAGGTCAAAAAGGCAGGGGGGAGGGGGTAAAACCGGCTATACCCCCCCTTTTCAT